>ENA-OREC01000586-OREC01000586.1-marine-metagenome-genome-assembly--contig:-NODE-586-length-15004-cov-13.738996_pt1 | contig 15004 bp, 4 predicted proteins | sample MGYA00248626_ERZ508543 | MGnify/ENA primary metagenome ERZ508543 (study PRJEB26211, sample SAMN05518279) | marine metagenome | isolation source: Puget Sound, Washington, USA | host: Bankia setacea... | reverse complement strand
GTGAGTAATAGTGAGCAAAACTAGTGAGTAATAGTGAGCAAAACTAGTGAGTAATAGTGAGCAAAACTTGTGAGTAATAGTGAGCAAAACTAGTGAGTAATAGTGAACAAAACTTGTGAGTAATAGTGAGCAAAACTAGTGAGTAATAGTGAGCAAAACTAGTGAGTAATAGTGAGCAAAACTTGTGAGTAATATAGGTTTTCTTCGATGTTAATAATGAGATATATAGGAACGTGTTATTCTACGTATATTCTAAGTACATTGTACATATACAATGAGAACGTTAACAACTGCACACGTTACAGGCAAATAATCAAATAAATACAAATGCTACACTAAAAAATAATAGCATACACCACGATAATTGTTCTAAGTATATTTTTACAGACCATAACAACAAACTCAGCCTTGTAATCCTTTAGAATTATATAATTGGCCAACTTCACCGAATATAGTTTATTTTAGAAATTAAAACTAATGCGATAGTAATGCCATCCCGTATTAGAAAAAAGGTTGGAAGTATGCGTTTGTAATATGCAGTCTTAAAGTAGTATATATAGTGTGCGTGCGTGCTAGCGTGCGTGCGTGTGTGTGTGAATGCATTAACAATAGTGTGTCACCTGTAACTTGCAATAAATACGATGATGCACTACATACAGTTCCTATAAACGTGTAAACCTTAAAGGTTATTAACGCTACTTGTTAAACTACACAACAAATGTAAGAGGCCCTGTACAGCTACTCTATATTGATCTTAATGTTGCGGTCACTTCAAGGGTCTACGCTGACCTCAGTTACTATTAAATACCATTGGTCATAATAAAACAACACAAATACGTCGCTATGGGTAATAAAAGGGCGGTAGGCATATTAGACTAGTTTATGGTAGTGTTGGTGGCGAAGGTTGTAGTGTTGGTTGTAGTAGTGTGGCGAGTAAAGAGGTGGTGACGAGGGCGAGCAGGTTGGTGTTTGGTTTTGGTAAGTCATGTATCAGAGACCCAGACGATTGCTATCGATCCTTATTCAGTTAACCTGTAGAACAGCAGGGAGCCATTACAGCAATATGTCTATGTATGTTGTATATCAACTTATAAAACGTGTATGATTATTTGACATTTAAGTCAATCTTCCATAAGGCCCTCAATTTATTTTAGTTCGAATGTGAAATTACGCTCGAATCCGTTCCTGGAACCAACCAGTACAAAGCAACACGGGTAAAGCTTCTTGTTCAAGGAAACAACGGGGGCATTTGATGGGGCTTGAACCCACGACCTCCACATTACGAGTCAGACGTACAACCCACTGCGCCACCGTGTGTTTATTGTATGTTACTAAGCTAGCATAACACAGTGTAGACTTTAGAGAGTTATTACATTACTAATCCTAGGTGCGCTGTATCTGAATACGATATAGCATTCTACCATTGTTAAGAGATATCAGTCATATGAAGGGATATATACAATTCACCGAGGATAAGTATGTGAAAAGGGGCAGCAGCTGGTACTCGGATCGGGAACACATTGAATCGAAAACATGGTCTGTCTCGTACTATGAAACGTATATATATTTCCTTCACAAAACCTTTCTTCAAAAGTGTCTCTTGAATGTATTTCAAACAGAACAGTGACGTGTTAAAGAAATACAAAGAAACTGATTATGTACAGTAAGATTTTATTGAACTAACAGATATGTATGCATGTTTACGGTCAGAACACAAGTCATACATTGAAATAAAATGAACAAGTGCAAAAGAAAGTGGAATCCGCGCTGTAATGATGTAACAATCAAGTCATCCCAAACAAAACTACAAGTTCGGTATTCATAACATGTTCAAAACAAATACAAATATTCTGAAAGCAATGTATATTACTAACCACAGTAACTTAACAGAACAAAACAAGTATATTCCATTATTCCAACTGTTGGCAATGTCCACATATAATACGTACATAAACACGAAAGCATTTAGTTGCTCCTATTCATCCACCGTTTTTTGTTTTTTTTGGTTTCGTTCCGAGTTTAACCTGCTTAACTATTTAACCCAACCGTTAGAATGTCAACACTGGACAACACTGGAGAGTATCTATATAAGCCCTGGGCTTTCGATACAATCCCTATTTACTTATATATGTGTGTTATCCTTGTATCTGTATTTTTTTTCGAATAAAAATATGTTTAAACCAACACTGGACATATTACATTCCTTATTAACCAGCCAGCAAAACATCAATTAATGAACACAAGCATGTTAACACAAAATCCAAGCAACACTTACAATACACATACACCGATTTTGATCCAACCAGTTTGAAAAAGGGGCAACATACACGTTTATAAGCACAAAACAATAACGCAACAAACACAAACATAAATCGTATAACTAACAACAGTACAAAACGAACGAGGACACTGAATAACTACATTACATGGGCTATGAGAGCCACTTGGTATACCATAAACCATCACGGTAATGTCTACTGACTCAGCAATATAGTCGTCTTTTGTCTAGTGTCACAAATTCATCAAAACTTCATTTGCATATAATTAATGTCTCCCTCGCTTGTTTGCCGTTGCTCGTCCAGTCAGATCTCTTTAAAATGTGCATTCAGCTCTCCAGGTAAGTGATTAAAGCTCAAACTTCAAGTCATACATCTAAAACATCTTCTCCATTCATCTGTACCAGTAAAAACGCAGCATACAAACATAATCCAGTATGTAGGTGGTCATTTTAGTGTTACGTGTTATCTTCATTATCGTCTAACACGGTTGACAACGAATGCTTCCGAAACACATTACGTAGTCTATGCAATCAATGGTATCTATTAACTTAATGCACACCACGGTTCGTAATTATTAGCTTCTATCTCAGTTTGTTTTTATATTCGTTTAAATTTTTCTTCCAATTTTATTTTTTTTCCACGTACAAAACAACATCACAAACTCCTACATTGTCGCTGTAGTCCACCAGACGATACCTCTCTCCCCCTCGTTCTCAGCTGCCGTAGTCTAAATCGATTCACTGGAAACATCCTCTGACCTAAATTTGTCGTCTAATATCGATATTCCTTGCCTCCCTCTGCCCATTTTTCCAATATGTGCTAATTTTCATCCCATATATTCTATCTTTAGCCTCCCAATACCTCGCTCTACGTCATCAGGCTCGCCATGTAATCCGTAGAACGCTAACATGGTCTGTCAAACACCACCATTATTTTTAGAAACAGCCTCGAACCAATCGCGTCGCTCGTTACATACTGTGGTATGCGGCGTGACGTCATTCCACTATTCTACTATTTTGCTATGACGTAAGGTGTTCCCCCGATCTATCGCTTTGCTTTGTAGTAATATATATACAACTCGGCGTGTGAATGAAAGAACAGTTGAGTTTGAGTTTTAACACAGACAAGTAGTGGAGTTTGACTATTATTCAGTGAACAGTTTTATATACAAATAATTACATGGAAAAATAAACAACTAATAGCAAATATTGGAAAATATAACAGCGGAGTTTCTTGTGTTTTGTTTTCATTCATAAACAACATTGGAGACACTATAATGCAGTGACAGTTGGAAACTTACTAGTATACACTTCTAACGCATGTGGAATAGTGTTATTATTTTCTACGGATATATTTGACAGCGTAACAGTGATAATATAGGGTACCGTTGATAGACCTTGTTGATAACTAAATCAAACAAAATAAAGTGATTGGATACAAATTGATGGAATGTTCATGCATGTATAATCCTGGATCCAGAGGAATTTTACCTGGACAATACCTTTCTTGGACCTGATTCTGACCATATATGTGCTATTGACCAGGCCCAGCCGATCATAGGTAAGTCAAAGTTTGATTTTGATTCCATATTATAACATTTATATCATGTCTGCTGGGAAATGTGATAAGTTCCTGTTTACATGCACATGTTCAATGTATAACTCATCTAGTGTGAAATCTAACTAGCATGTATCTTATATTGACTTATTTCAAATATTTGAATAGTTCGTATATAACTTAAATCGTCACCAGTCCCCACAATACATGTACAGTTTAAAATATACGTGTTAAATCAATGACATGCTGACTATATGCCTACTATCTTCTTTCTTATATTATTTACTCTTTTGCATCCCTAAAACAACATACAGATCCCAACTATTCATCTATCGTTCTCTTTACGTATAATCTACACGATATGAATACTAAACCGTTAATTTCTCAACGTCATACCACAGATATATACATCCTTACATTTGGCATTGAAGTTGCCTTCCTTTACATGTACACAATAACTAGCAACAAGGTTACCTAGATATATCTCAAACTCGTACTGTGAACATGTATTCAGAAGTACCAAAACTGTGTTCTACTATTTTGGATTGCAGTTAATATCGTCTTCCAAAAAATCCGGTAAAACTTTGCAAACTTTTCTCACTCTATTGAACATAGTGATTGATAGCGCGTTCAAAGTAAGCGTCTCTGGTCACGTGGTAGTACTGCTATTGTCAATTACGACTTCTACCATTTCTTGCATTTTGATTGGTCACTTGTGACTTTGAATCGGCCAGTGAAAGAAGGCCATTAAAATGTAGATAAGGTTGCTTAATGGTTAATTTAAATGATGGGTTTCTGTTTGAAGGTGTTGGTGAAGTAAAAGCTTTAATATTTTAGTGACTGAAGTTAATTAAAAGTGCATAACATGGCGGTTCTTGTGTATGTGGATTGATAGGGCATAGAGAAAGTTTTGAAGTACTGGAAGTTTGACATAGACAAAGTTTTGAAATACTGGAAGTTTGACATAGAGAAAGTGTTGAAGTACTGGAAGTTTGACATAGAGAAAGTTTGAAATACTGGAAGTTTGACATAGAGAAAGTTTTGAAGTACTGGAAGTTTGACATAGAGAAAGTTTTGAAATACTGGAAGTTTGACATAGAGAACGTTTTGAAGTACTGGAAGTTTGACATAGAGAAAGTTTTTAAATACTGGAAGTTTGACATTCGAGATTTAGATACCAAGATTTATTGGATTTAAAAAAGTTTAATTCCAAAAAAACGAAGGAGGTGAAACTGTACATGTGTATATCTGAGTTATATAGGTATGTAGAAACTATACTGTTTAGTGATATACAAATTGTAATCTAACTACTGACATAATTTTCCTTCATACACACCAATTATGAATAATTTCGAAACTTCATTTAGATATAATTTAACAAAAAACAGTCAATTTTCATTGTCACATTATGCTTTTTTTAACAAACCCCATGTGACTTGATAATGGACCTATTTGTATAGCGTTTTATGCATATCATTCAAAGAGCATTAGATGTTTAATATAACACATACCATGTTGCTTCTAATATGAACATAAATATTACTACCCTATACTAACTTAAGGGTATTTATTTGATTAATTGTTTTCTTACAAAGTTAATTTTGAAACGTAATCAAATACATAAACTATAATTATAAATAAATCTGTTTTTATATGACATATGATGAGTGAAATTAAACGTTTCTTCCTCGGTTGGTATCACTTTTCTCAGGCTAATAAATCGTCATATTGACCTCACTTGAAGGCTATAATTATACGATATTACATTTAACATGCAAATCGGTTCCATACTAGTAATAAAGTATATCCTAGTAAATACCTTTATCGTCGTTAATATCGATATCAATTGAATTTAGAGCCTTCGGTTATATTTAAACAGTCGCCTGGAACCCTGGATATACCCGTAACTATTCAACTAAAATAATCACTGTCGCTTGCATGCAGAGTTCCCTTTAATCTTAATTAAACAGTTAAATGTATTGCAATTCTAAGAAATGTGCAACTTGATGTGGTCTCGATTGATATTTATTTTGCGGGTAGAAACCAATGCCAAAATTTAAACTAATACCTAGTAATTAGTAAAGCGGCTATAAGTCATTGCTCGTTTGATATTCAAGAAATAAAATAATATATACGTGGAATATGAAGTTGCAAATACGTTCCGCTTGTGTTCTGATTTCAGTCACGATAAGTGTTTTAATTAAACGCGTTTAAATTCACTTTGTTGTCCAATCGCTGTGTGTTGAGTTGTGTATTGTTTGATGATGTATCTTGTGATTTAGATGTGAGGTAACATTCTTGATGACTTCAGTTCCTCAGTATCAGTTACTCAATATAAGTTAGTCATTGATTAAAACTTGTACACTATTACAAATCTTCAAAACCTGGTTCACACTGATGTAGTATGAGTATAACTTAATTGTTTTGAACCAAATTATGTGAACCTAATTTGACAACTCCCTAAGTCTTGGCCTCGGAGATTCTACATTGAAAGCTTATAATGTATGTTCAAATTAATCATTGATTTTTTATAACTACAATATAATGTTAAGGGTTACGATGTAATTTGGTAACGGGACATATTTTACACTCGTCAACTTTAGTATAAATTTAGTAAAAAAGTGAAAAAGTAATTAGGAGTCAATATCCTAGAAACACAATATGGGGATGTAGTTTTATGTAAACTTACATTGTATATGTTGTTTATAATAGCTTGATTTGGATAAATGTGAAGATAGTCATAAACAAACTAAACGTACATAGGTACCATACTGTGACCAGTCAGCGGAAAGTATCTAGACATTGCAAAACTGACGGACTTTGATAATGTCGTAGATCATACATTTGGTCTTTCTATGAAAAATTACTTATATACGTTTTTAAAAAATAATAATCACGCGTTATAATTAAACAAAGGCAACACTACGTGCGTATAAGCGAGCTGTTTAGATGTTCTTGGCATATTCTATGACCAAGGTAATATAACTCTGTGAACGTGTATCCAAGGTTTTAATACACGCTAAAGTTAATGCAACATTGATTCACTTTTTCAGTGTGCAGTTTCTAGGCAATGTAGAATGTATAAAGTGTGTTCAAAAAGGCCAAGCATTTAACTAGTACTCAGCTGAAAATATTGCAAAAATCAATCAATGTAAAACTAAAGATATAAAATTTATGTGACAATAAACATTGTGATTAGCCATTCCTTAAACTCCTTTAACCGAGATAAAAACAAAAGTTTAAGACGTATCGATTGAAAACGAAAGGTTCACTATGAGAATGGCTCCCGTAAAAACGTGTGAACACTTAAACGTGTGATCACTGATTCGGGAAAACAATGGGATTCCAGTTTTGATTTCATTTTTTTCTTTTTGATTTTTTTTACAAGATCTTTTTTTTATTCTCTGGTTCAGTTAAGATACTCGTAACTCATTCAACAGTGGGTAATTAATTCAAGACTGACTTCACCAGAAATTAAGAATGAGTACTTTGATATTTACACGGGCCTCTGATAATCTAAATCCTAAATTTATCAATGCGGATTAGTGTAAACCATTATTTTAATCACGTTTCGTCGGAATTATGTACATATCTAATTTGTTCCCACTGCCTTATTGTCCATCGATTAATTGATTTAATGATCTTTTGATTATTGAATTCAGTGGCGAAGAGGCCTTATATCTTGGCAAGTACATTGATACATATGTAAGTGTAAACAAATTGTCATAACCTTTCAACCCTTAAACACAATATTTAGTTGGGTGTGGGAGTTTAGGTTTTTTAATTGATTTGGGAATATACTCACTGATCCGGCGTTATTTGGTAAGCTATGTTATCTTCGATGTTCGATTCACATTTTCCTTGTGTGTTCTTTGTGTGTTCTTTGTGTTTTATTTTATGTTCTGTTGATACTACTTGTTGACGGTTGTACGTTTAATGATATTCGTCAGATTAGTGAGTACGTGTTCATGTTTAGATGTTAACTCAGTAGGTACACGTATTAGTCTATTATAATCATCAGCAGCAGCAATAGCGACACTTAGAATGACATCACTATCACCTGTTCGTGTTCCTAACAATAAAATACTGCGCTATCAGCATTTACCTATATGATCAGTAGCAATAGGTTCATGGAATATATGTTCGGCACTTTATATCGAACAAATCCCTTAATAACGAATAGCTTGTTGTAATACGTATTACTCATCTATCGATATGTAAATGAATCCTAAACATTTGAACAATCTCTAAAAGCACATTGTGAATCATACCATCGGACGAATATTCCGCGAAAATTAAATTCCTTAAATTTAATTGCATTTTATTAATTGCATAACCTAAATTTCTCCATACGTCTTCTGTAGCTCTATTACGTAACACAGATATTAAAGTATTGATGTATTGTATTTGCAATTCGAACATTAGGATTAAGAAAAATCATGAGGTATTAGAAGAAAAATGTATCTAAGTTTGTTTGAAACATGGATTAAGAAGAACTCATGAAGAAATTCTGAGAGAAAAAAACCGTCGGCAATTAATAATCAATTGTTGGAAGTATTGTTAATTGGTATATAACACATTCCGGCTTGTAAATCCATTACGTACATCATGAACAATACAATGTATTATATAGAATACGTTAGACATTAGACATATCATAGCAATGCAATATAAGATTCATAAAATACCTTGAGGATATCATTGAAAAAGGGCTTATGGGTTATAGTACGCGCATTGCATCATTGTTTCTCATTGCGATAAATCTAATATGACACAAAGCATACTTGGTTATAATCATTATGTATAGATAACTGTCCTGGTTACGTATTTTACACGTGAAAATGCGGGAATTCCAGGACCGGCACGTGGGAAAGTTGACGAGTAGATTACGTAAAACAGAATATAAAAGTCAGAGATATTTCTGTAAATGGAACAACAGCGAATGTAGATTTAGGAGTTTTTGTTTCCCTTTTCTTTTTTCTATCACTTTACCTCTCCCTTCCTCGAGGTATACGTGTAGGACAGCAGTGTACGGACATTGTGGCATATCTGCACGTTATCCACGGGCGGGAATGTTATCGTGCAATAGTAAGGGAATTAATTAGAGGAAAGTCAAACATGTATACACGGAAGAACAATTAATACTTATAATAATATATGTCATTCTCCCAAGAATTTCAGTAAAATTATAACCATACTGTTGCTTCTAGTGATAATAATAACGACATTCGTGTAAATTGTGACTCAGATGTTGATGACGACGACGAAATCAATCGATGATGTCAAGTTGACAATTATGTTTGTTTTGAAACAGATTTACATTGCAATAACATTTCAGAAAATTTAAAATTCAATTCCCAGAATCAGCGTTAAAGAGATAATCAGCTGATGTTATCGTAACGTTTTTGAACCATAATGTCTCCATTTCACCAATGGGAATATTTGTCCGTTTATTTTGACATTTTGTTTAATTTAACTCGCCGCCGGTTAAAGCGTCCGTCAGTTGATAAAGGGCCTCGATAACTCTTTCAGCAATTCAAGTAAACATGTTGTGTTATGAAATTTAAAAAAAACTAAAAACTCAAATATTGCATGTTTTAAGTTTTAATCTGATGACGTCACGTGAACATGTAGCCATGTTCCGCTTGGCGCCCCCTTGATTAATAAGTGTTATACATTTAAACACTAGATCTGTAGTTTGCACAAAAGAAATACCTCTGTACAGCATCTAATAGAATGTATAGAATTCCATTCATAATTCGTCAGATAATAAATTTCTAGGTTTATTATGGCAGACGATATAACATTTCTAGAGGGCTGCAGTAACCTTGAAACTGTGTTTTGAAGTAATTATCGCAATGTAAGATCAAAACGTTTAGTAGGTTAGAAAAAGTAAACAATTCAATAACCCATAGAGTTTAGGAACCAATGTGGAAGAACCAATTTCTATTAGATCTAGTAAATAAAAGTGTTAATGAAGAAACGTCTGCGTAAGTCACAACGTATAAATACGTGTGCATGCGTATTTTCCCCACGTGCAAAAGCACTTAACATGTTATTGAAGTTATCGTCTGCAACCCGCCCGCGCCTGAGCGTAAACCCTTGTATCTATAAATAGCTCCACTCTTGTAGTACAACATGTTTCCTATATATCGATCCAATACTTCTAAACGCGCAACTACGATAGCATCTAATACTATGACGTAGTTACTGCGAACTCTGCTACGAAAATCCATTTTTAATCATCCGCCTCTAAAATTAGATCCGTGGTGACGTCAGAAGGAATTTCTTTGACTGCATTCCCAAGGTTTACCCGCTATAAATAGAGTATATGTACCAGACGCTGCGCTGCTTTTATTACGTATTTTTTCCTCTGTTCAATAGTGTGGCGTCAATAGACGATATAAAAAGCAGACGAAGGAATTTCCGATAACGCATTTTAGCGGGATATTCTCTGTATAAATCGTTCGATAAGTATTTAGTAGAGAAAAATGAATTTTGACGACAGCAAATGTCTATACGTCAACCTGCAAGCAGAGGGCTAAGTCATTAAGCTCTTGGAGGATCGATATGTATGAAAACTCGTCAACCGCTTCACATCTTCAATGAAGTTCGTTCACCTCTTTTTTAAAATATTGGAGAAAAAAAGTAATCCATAAGTGAAAGAGAGAAGAAGTGAAGACAAAATGAGCGAAAGCGAGGGGATTAGTACCGCATCATTTTCACGTGGGCGAGATGGCATGAATAAGAAAAGAAATAACAATTAGTTGACGTTTTCTTGGACATAAAAAGGTCAAAGAAAACGGTGTCACCGGTACTTTATAATACTTTACAATAGATTTTCTTTCTAGTTTCTCGAATTTCCACCGTTCCTTTAAACGTTAAATCATAAGAAATAATGGAAACTATGGAGAATAGGGATGGTGAGAGATTAAAAAGCATATTGGCAAATAGCTTCAAACTTGGAATTAATCTGTATAGAAGAATATGTGTGGGATGGTCTATTGTGTCAGTTAAAGTAACATGTTTCAAGTTATACAAAGGAAATACATGTATACGTAATTTTGTCCTTATTTTGATTTATGATACCACGGTTTGTAAGGATGGAGTTTATTCATTAAGATCTATATTTGGCCCGCAGATAGTATGAATTTATGTATATATACTGATAAACTTGCATTCAGAAAGGTGACTCCTTAAATCGACCGTTATGTATTCGTGCAATTCTTAATTATGTTATTTTCGGAAATAGTTAAAATGAGGGGGAAAAACAAATAAAAACAATTCTTGATCACTGTCAGTTTAATCGCCGTTGATAGTATTTTCGTCAAAATTTGCATTTGCATCATCGTTTATTGTATACATCAGCAGTAAAAACAACACCAACAATGCTTTTGTCAACTGAATTCTGCAAAGTTTAGATATATCTAGAACTCGGTTAAAAATGACGAAAAATACGTTGTTTTAATACGTTGACACTTGATATTCATCTATATTTAAAAAAAGACTTCGGGTAAAAAAGCAAAACATATGATCCGACAATGAAAATACGAGTGTTGATATAGACGAAGTCAAAACGTGTTAATTATCTCCCGCTGATCTGGGTCGTTTATTTTGGCAACATCGTCATTGGAAATTTGTCATTGCTTTATAAACACCAGTAAAATAATCCAAACAAATTGTTCGCGAATTGTTCCCATAAATTACCTCGATGTTTATTGTTGTGCCTAACGAAGACCGGCTTGTCTAAACAATTTTACTAGATCTAATTCTCACTAGACGATGGGAAGGGTGCTCGATTGTTTTACGTTTTTTATAACACGTATAGGCTACATTGAGATTTCAACCCGTTCATGTGGTGTGCTCGAGTATTTGTTGGATTGTGGATTGCTGATGTTTTATGAAGAATGAAGTTATAATGGCATAGCTAGTTTGTTAAACGCCCTTTAAAACAACATCATAAAAATATTTTCAATACATGTAAATTTAAATGTACTTCAAACAAAAAAGATTAACTCAGAGCCTGAAACGACACAAACCGGTAATAGGACGCAGGCTGCAATTTAAAGATCCATAAATAACCATAGATTCTATAATTCGAATAAACTCTTTCACCAACTTCCGCTATATTGGATGATTTATTGATCCAAGAACGTCGAAGGAAAGCTGCTCAAACGGGAGACAATCCCCGCTTTATTTTTCAGCGCGCGGGTACCCGGAGTTACCTTTCTTTGTAGCATTTATTATAATATTATCGATGATCGCTCCATGTCTGAACTAAACCGACTGCATTATTAATCGTGGTATTAGAAAGTTGACAAGAGTGCCATTTTGTTTGTTTCAAACCACCAACAAATCATGATTAAACTTGTTCACTCGACATTTGTTCCATAGTTAAAAACATTAGTTCAATTAGTTTTCGTCTCCTAACTTCGACCCCGAGTCCAGTATTAAGGCCACCACATGTTTTGCAACTATCGAGTATCATATAGCATCGCAATACAACGGCTGTCTTTGTCAATTATATGTCCATATTCGTCTACAGTTGGTTGCAGTACGTTTATCCGATGTTTTTTTTTATATAGGTGTGTGTTAATCTCTCTTTTAAACAACTAAATTACGCCAGATTAATTTTGTTCTAGAACGATAGCACTGAGTTTTAAGTGCGCATAAGTAAACGACACAGACACCGCAAAACAAGGGGGAGACATGGCTGACAAATGCTTTTCTAAATGTTCACACACGTCGGCGAACGAGAAAAAAATATTGGCATCAACTATAGTTTATATATGGTTACAACTGTCAAGATGTTTGTCATTACTTTTTGAGCAACCCTTGCAGGTGCACATCGACAAACACACCGACACAATAAAAAAAAAACACTAACTATCCCAGCCAAGTACTCTCCATAGGGTGTGAAATAAATGATATTGTTGAAAGTGTAGATAGTGTTGTGGACAAACGATTAAAAACAAGTGGTATTTTGTGTTTTTTTCGAAATTTATAATTTTTCAAAATTTGAAAACGAGGTCCAATATGTGAATGAACTAGCAACTGTAGCAATGGACTGCTATGACTTTGTTTAAGTTTGGTCATACTTATAGATCTCGCTGATAGAAAAGAGAACAAAACAAACACATTCTGGATTTGGAATGAGAATCGGGTAAGGATTAGTTTTCAGTGTTGGATAGGTCATCACTTGAACTTTTCGGATATGTTATGACACGCAATTCAAAGTGTCAATGTACGTAATGGAAGTGGAATCAAATGGTAAGAAGTGTTTGTGTGAGTTTCTTCTGATAATAAATATTATATAGTTCGATGTACCACACCAAGTGGACTTTAACAAATGAGGCTAGACCGAATACTACACCCTGTTCAATAATTTTGTTTTACTATTTAAAGATGATTACGGTCATTAGTATACCGTTAACAAGAAATTACTTCCCCTTTTTTGCAAAGTAAGTTAACAATATGTTTCCTTTTGTTTGCGAGATAATTAAATGCTCATAAAAAATACAGTTCTTACGACACGGACAAAGCATTGACACTAATAAGAATCACGTCACTTTGAAGTATCGATTTTTTTCGCCCTCACCGCTTGTTGGGAGTTGATTTATTCAATTAGGCATATGTAACTAATTACGCTTTGAACATTAATTGTTTTAGTTTCCATTGACCAAATTTTAAGGATCGTAATTTAGCATTGCTTTGTTTTTTCCATATCGATCTTTTTTTAATGAGTGTTTGTCTGATGATTGTGTATACATGTTTATGCCCTACTTTTCGAGTGAAAAATATGCTTAATTAGGAGAATAAACAAAAGGAAAACCAAACGTCAACACGTAATGCTAATCTCTAACTCAAGTTAAGTCCGCTTTTATCACGGGAGGTCGTTTTTGGTTAATGCACACTCTGTAATAGTCACAGTGGTTTACGTATAAATATGGAAACAAATTGTTGTGAACATGAAACGATCCCATAACTATATTTTGTTCATATACGCATGTGTTGATGCTTAAATAGGTTTGTTTCGCTATACTTTGTTAGCAACAAGAACGACAGCACACACTGACCTATTTTCCATCTTGTAAATGAAACCAAATATGCTTCTGTCAATAGGAATCATAGTACTACGCGTATCATTGTAAAACAAACCATACTAAAATTCAAAACAAAGTTCGCCTTTTAATTATCCACGTCCATGTGTGAAGTGTAAAATAGCAGGAGCATAATGGCCAGCTTTCCTCGTTCATTGTCAAACTACATGCAGTCCTAAAAAGAATGAGCAACCTCTTTTAAACCGGGTGATAAATTTTAATACCCGAACGCTATAGAGCCCTTTCATCACATAGAGCCCAACTATTAACCCCGGGCACTGGTCAGTGTTGCTAATTATACCTCACTGTCCGATCACCCGGTTCTGTATCCAAAATTATGACACCGCTGTGGTCACGTGACTAGTCAAATTAACCAATGACGCGTGGCGTATTGTGTTATCCGGTTTTAAAATGACACGCGGTCGCTGATTGGTTGAACTATCATTGCCATTCATCGATGCTTAAAAGGCCGTTAAACGTTGATACAGTAATCAGGAGGATGCGACCTGTTATTAAATGATTGAAATGACATTTAACGGTTGTTCGGGAGTTAATCTAGCTAAGTTGTTTCCCGTGAATCATAGATGTTTAGAGGGTACCATATGAGCCCAGCTAGGGGATGTATCTGACCGCCCATTGCACGTGACTCGTCAGTGGTGTGGGTCTATTTTGGCAAACCAGAAATGAGATCATGTGGTTTACGGAGAGCAAATTGAGAAAATGCGATTTGAAGTCCAAATGCTCGAACAATACAATGGTTACTACATGTGAAACTATGTAACGCCGTATGTTTGTAAGCGAAACTTATTCGTCTAAGTAAACTAACATTCGTTTTCCCCCTTTTTTCTGTGAGAGGCAAACTCAAATTATAGAAATACAAATAATTACAAAAATATTGCTTTTTCATCATAACAAACAGTTCTTTTCTTTCACAAACGAATATTTCAATACAATAAATACCGGTAGTTATTCCCAGGTATGCGTGTAACCCATAACAAAACAGTATATGTAGACAAAATATAAAATACTATTGTAACACTTATACATTTGTTATACAATATGTTGGGG
>ENA-OREC01000585-OREC01000585.1-marine-metagenome-genome-assembly--contig:-NODE-585-length-15010-cov-14.084913_pt1 | contig 15010 bp, 6 predicted proteins | sample MGYA00248626_ERZ508543 | MGnify/ENA primary metagenome ERZ508543 (study PRJEB26211, sample SAMN05518279) | marine metagenome | isolation source: Puget Sound, Washington, USA | host: Bankia setacea... | reverse complement strand
AGAGAGAAGCAATCAGAGTTTGTACAGATCAGCAAACAGTAAAACATAAAAACAAACACCGTTAAGTCTGGATCATTTTTGCTATTATGTGAAACTAAACTGTCATAATTAAGCATATATTTTATTAAAACATTGATTACTTGTGTGGTAACGGTTAATTTTGTTGAGATTTAAAGAGCCTAAATGTACGATCGTGCTCATAATCATATTAAAGGGTCAAACAGTCAGCTCAAGAGTATTGTGTTTAAGTCAAATTGCTAATTATTGCAGTTTTTGAAATACATGTACTTAGTTATGTAGAAATAACAAAAGAAAGTGGACGAAAATAAGCATACAATTAAGATATACATGGTGCAGATTTTGAAAAGTTTTGCTCTCCTATGTTGGAGAAATTAAAGAATATATCTACCTTATTTTTCTCCCTGACACACACAAAGTTTGGGTAATCATTTTGTATATCGTTACACCGAAACAATATCGCGTATGGGTCACTGTGTAATTATAATGTTAAATGTCCAACGAAAACATCATACACATGTTGTATTTATTTGAAATGTCTAGAACTATGATAGAATTAAAACAACAACAACAACATCATTTATAGAAAGCATACAAAAGAGGAAGTTTACAGAGAAAAAAATCAAGCAGAATTAGGTAATCAGTAAAAAAACAGACTCGACTTTTTACTCTACTCGTCAAGAACAAACTAAAAAAGGTATGTGGGTTCGTTTGTTATTGCTTTTTAATAGAAACGGACAATACACGTTGAATATTAGCAACCAAGAAGCGGGGTCATAAGGTCAAATAGACAAGTTTAGAACCTAGTAAAAAGGGTAATATAGGACAGGACTAAAACAACACCCATACTATAACAGATAAGTGGACCATAAAATAACCTGTGTGTTTTCCTGGTAAGTCTGTGAGATGGAAAGAACATATTTGATTGAGTGAAAATTGCTCTGTGGCATAATAGTGGTGTTATACACGTACATTGTACATGTATAACAACTTTGATTTATGGTAGAAATAGTGTCAACGTCACACCAAGAAGCGATCATGCTACAGTACAACATTCAAAAGCCTGTATGTACATTGTGTGCTAATGATTGTCTATATAAGTATGTATATCGGTTCAAGAATACATGCCTCAACTAAGTAAAATACCACACAACAGACAAAATCGACAAGTGTTCTGTAATAGTAGACCGGATAGAGTATTTAGATTTGAAATACCTGTATTTTGAATAAAATGGACTGTTGTATTTACATTAACATCTACCACGCTAAGATCAATAGTGAACGTAAAGTGATCACAAAACATTTCTTTATCTGTAATTTAGAGTTCTTAAGCGTGAGCCGTCGATTTTTACAAACGTTCATAAAGCGGCTTATGTGTATAAATACCGTTAGATTTCAAACCTTTATCTTTAGATATATATAAAGCCGATATGAAATGACCGATGTGTACGCCCTCTAGCATCAGAATAAAATTGCTTGATTACGTCACGAGAAGGCTCTTCATACAGTAATATTTATATTAACATTGGTCCTATACAACAACCAAACACTTCTTGCACATGCGTCGGGGTAAACGAGCTTGTACACCGACAATTACCAATACCAATGCTATTAACGTTGTTAAAACATCAACACCAATCGAAATACTATCAAATCAATTATTAACACCTACGTAGTATGTAATATAATAAATATATGAATGTGTTACGTATTTAAATATGCATAATGTGAGTATGGTTGCAGTTGAACGCACGATAAATCACGTAGCATTAAAAAGGGAACAAACACAATGTTTACAAATAGCTAAGAGGCGGAGCTTAAACTGAGCAAAACAGGCTATTTCAACTTGAGAATGTATGCTTCCCAGCATATGTATTTATTATATCTGGAAAGTGAAACTAGGGTACAATTACTTATTGGCACAACCATGAATTCAAGCTAGTTCGCATACACCGTCGTTTAATTCAATATTAAACTAGACTAAAACTGAGGACTTATGTTAAGCATGAGGTGTCTACTAAGTCAAACGGCTATAGAATCTCCTGTGGGTAGCGGAGAGGCAATGAGCAACTTTATGGTCGATACTGAACACATCTAGACCTCTATACCCGGTATTACATTGGTTTTCTACCCTGGTATCAACATGGAACACCAACACAAGTTATGGTACATGAGATTATTGATTAGATCATCTATTTCTGTGTACCTAAGTCATATACAACATATATCATTAACCAATATGTATAGCTGTATACGATGGTATTAGCGTTTATTTTACTACAAGAATTGGTTGGAGGAGCATCGAACGTTGGGGATGCGTTAGCTATGTTATATAATCTATCGTAAAATTGTTCCTTTTTTCTTAGAAAACATGCCACCTATAATTAAATTCACTTAACATAAGGCTTTGTTCCATTCTTAGGTGGAATATGTAATGACACAGTACTACCTAAAACCTGTAAAGCACACGGTTGATTCACTATCTCATCTTAACATTTACGTTAAGGTCCCTGAGCACGATTTGGTACACACAATATATACTTTAAAATCCTGGATGAATACAAACAGATATAGGAATATGTTGTTTTTTGTTTCTCAATAAAAGCCGCATTTCAATAGAAGCATGCATGATGGTGGATCTTTGTATATAATCATAGTATACATTGGTTACATGCATAAAGTTACAGATGCGAATCTCGATGATAACATAAACAAAATGGGTTTAAGGCGGTATTCCTACAAGTTACAACTGCATGCATAAGTTATATTCCATGCACAAGGCTTGATTAGGCAATATGACAATTATCACAACTAGCCACTACGACTACTACACCTATAGCCATACACACGTTACTGACATATAGTACACAATGACAGACTCTGTGTGTTACAACCAAGCGTTCATTTACCATAGGTCGCCTCCACTAAAAACGAAATTACATGACATAATAATAACTTGCATATACCGGAAATATTGAATCATTTAGTGTACATAAGACGCCATTGAGTTTTGATTATACATTGAACGTACTTTCGTTGTTTTTCGTTCTAGTACAACAGGTATTTGCACGCACTACCTATATGTATTTTTTGTAATGTCGCTTATTTATTAAATTGACAATATTCGTTAACGTCAAAGTATTGTATAATCTAAATGTCTAGCCGGTGATATTGTATCTATTTTATACAAGTTATAATATATACACAGGGCTACGCTTACTTGCAGTGTATACACACATTGACCAAAAACTCGCAAATTCATAACACGGACTGTTGAATTGTGAAATAGGTGGATTAGACTGTCGCGTTATTACAACAGAGTATAGAACACGTGCCCAATGTATACACGTGTATCACCTATTTTGCAATGCATTGGTCCATGTTATTTATTCCATAGTTTCAGGTCAATATTCGTATACAATACCTCTGCTTATCAACTCTTTACAAAGCGCAAGTTCGTTCTCTATTCAACTGTTACGCGATTATCCTTCACACATGAGCTCGTACAATTAATACCAAACAAATAGCGGGTGATGAATAGTAATGCCAAACCACAAAGATCTGACGTTACATGTAAGTTGTTGTCTGGGCTAAGGCATGTTCTCTATATGTTATTTACATTGCAACACATGGGAAACCGTAAACATGTCGACATTAAAGAAATGAGATCGGATAACAGAGGGCATTATAAATAATTCTCACAGTCATTAATGTATCGACCACTAACTTTATGTGGTCTCTACCATCACATATTTCATTCGTATCCTCTCCCTTATTTCTATGGACGACGGTTGTACACGTTTATGAATATTCAATGTGTAAATATATATATATATATAAATATACTTTAGTCTGTGAAACTGATGCATATTGTATTGGTTTCTTAAAGGGTGTCTTCCGAAGCAGGTTGAGTGGTCATTATGTAGCTTTGATGATGCAAGTCAGCCAGTGCTTATAAATTATCAATCAGGCATGCCTCGACTGATTCAATTTTCAAATACATGTAGACTTTATTATGGAATAAGATGCGTACTATGTAACAGGATAGTCCACACTAGTATGTAAAGTCCATCATCAAGACATGCCCGGCAAAGGGACTGTTCCAAGGTATGATGAGGGTAATGCTAAATAACGATATTGCATACGATTGTTGTTTTGCTTTTTGGTATAAGCACCTACTGTATGTGGTAATTTTAAAGTGGGTTTCAATAAAAGTTCATAGTACATGTATCCAATTTTCAAAAGTACTAATAAAATCCATGCGAAAGATACCCAACACGACTTATACTATAGCTACACTGTGGTGTACATCTAGTAACACCTGTTTAGAGTAAATATGCAATCTAGATCTACAAATGTAATTAAATGATATAGAGAATGAATTATGAAGTTTAGTTATGAGAATTTGAATCAACTGATATAGTTATGCGACATTAGTGTGTAACTATTAGTTAACAACATACCTAAGTCGAGATGTTCCTCGTCGCCTTTCTTTTCTACTCCTTTTCTGAAAAAGCTCTTGTCTGCGAGGTAGGATAGCAGGACCATAATGGGGAACATCAGAAGGGTCAAAAAAGCTTCCCACATGTCCACGTAATCGGGAGTTATCACAACAAGAATAATAATCAACCAAATGTAGGCGAATATTGAGAACGTGCATGTCACAGCGAACACTTTGATGAGCTCCACACGCCGCACTTCACCGTTGGGGACGGACATTATACAAATACCGGAAATACACATAAGGTTAAATGCGGCGCTTCCAACGATGGTTCCCGGTCCAAGAGCGCCTGCTCTGAATTCGTTAAACAAAATTTCTATGATGGCTAAAAGAATCTCTGGAGCACTGGAGCCCAAAGCCATAAGAGTAAGATTAGCCACGGTGCCATTCCAAGCAAGGATCTCGATTTCTGTGAAGCCAGATTTATTGGATGGATCGGCCAACTTGATTTTCTGTTTCTTACTAGTAATAGTTTCAATAGCTTCCATGAACATGTCTGCGATGATAGAGACGCCCATGAAACTCCATAATAGTCCAAGTAGGTAAATGGCTATTCTGGCACCTTTTGCCCATGTGTACTCGTTAACTATGGGCAGAATCAACCCAACGTCAGCGCAGGTATAATCCTCAAGGTCACAAGACATCTTGCAGGCCTGTTATCTGAAATTATAAACAAACGATGTTCTTAGTTATAAACGTAACACCCAACCATAGGTCACATGCTTATTCAACAGAAGTTTTTTCATGACAGTGTTTCCCAAATGTCATGCTTATGGTTATCCTCATTAAAACGAATCAAAAAACAGAATGTACACATATGCATTTACGATATGAAGACTAGGAGATATCTATGAAAATACGCATGCACCTGATTTATAGCTTTGTCATTTATATGATTAAGTGTTTTGAACTTCTTTGAAAAGAAATCTTTCCGATTAACAAAGCGATATCAGTATGTGTGATTTGGGCAGTATGGACAACTTATGTCAACTTATCTGGCTGGCTTTCCCCCTCCCCCATTAAACCTTATCACCAATTGTTTTATGTTGCATTGTACATGTAAACTCATGTGTTCACTTTTTGTGATTTGAGTGAACTAAAGTTTTGTATTGTATATTGACACGATTTGCTTTAAATGTAATTGGATTGAAGGATAGAATATTTGCATGTTTTGCACATTTCCTTTCACTAGTATACAATCATGAACAATACACACCGTGTCAACTATCTTTAATTATACTTGGCTCAATATATGTCTTTTAAAAATGGCTGCCCTAGTATGTACATGTAACCCAATCCAGTGAACTGAAGTATTACACAATGAAATAGGCTTAACTACGTACATGTACATGTATTTGAAATCGAAGTAGCGATTGTTATAATAACCGATTGCTCTATTATTCAGACAGTTTACGCTTGATTCAATAGGTCAGTGCATAATTCAAACATATGACGGTCATTCTATTCCTCTATAATTGTGAAGAATTTGATCGAGTATTTATAAATCATAATACATTATACAAACAGCGGCAGGGAGCAAATACAAACTTACATCGACCTCTTGAGCTAGTATGATTTGAATATCGATTTATTAAGCTCCTCATAATGTAATGTACAAATGTAATAACGAGTTTAAAGCCGTCTTAAAACAGCACGGATCAGCCTGAGAAACGGATAAGCCATTCAATGAAAATGTAATTTAAACCCCGATGTTTAAAACCTATATACATACTCCCCCATAAAAATGTGAGCTGCTTTTGGGCGTATTGGGTAACGTCATAACATGGTTTCAAAGAATCAACAGCTTTCGAAGAAATGTATTATGGGAAAAGGTTAGTATATCATTAATTAGAATTCATACACTAAATCCGTGTCTTTTTTACTACGAACATATAAAACCACTACAGTGAAGAAATGTAGGACTTAAAGAAGATTTGAAGATGACTATAGTAGACGATCAGTGGGAAATAAGTACAGTATTAACCTAAACTAGAGTTAATTGTAGAATTGGTGCTTGAATGTGAAGTCGGATGATAACTCCTTATTCAATCAATGTACTTTACTTTCTTTCTTTTTTACGTTTTTGGGACAATTACCAGAGCTGACATTACTCTTAAAGATTTGCATTACATTTTCTTTTGACTAGGATTAATCACAAAGCTCTCAAAGTACGATAAATCCTTCTAGTAGTTTCCATGCACCATAGTTCATATTCCAGCTTAGTCCATTTCACTTGGGATGACATAGAGCCCCGTATCTGACTTAAGAACTTTTGATACGAGGGTGCACTCGAATGATATATATCGGGTTTGCGAACTTGTCATGGGTAGATTTAGATTTACTAAAGGTGTACAGAAATAACAATTCTAATGATCAATACCACATTGCTTAATTCACTCCGCACTATTTTAAGAGGAGTTTTAAATGGTTTTATCCATTGATCTTTTTTCATTTCTTTATGACTTTTATTGCATTATTACATCAAGAAACTATAGCTCTACATTGACATCGTCCTTACGTCTGTTAAAATCGTCCAGTCCTCTGGGTAAGGTGAACGATGCGATGATCATATACAATCAATATGGGTCCCCTAGGGTTTCCGAAGCTAGTTAATTAGATTACGAATTTAATTATCACCATCAACGAAAGATCTACCTGGTCTGCTATTTACACTACGCAACCGACCTAAAGACCCAGTTCTTGTATTGTTGATAAATATTTCTATTAAGGTATACCATTCGCATGAAAGATCGTCAATACTCGGGAATGTTCGCGGATTATGTGGTACACAGCTAGACGTCTAATATCAGAAATTGTCCGAACGATAGGCCACATTGGACACACTAATCCGAATCAGTTCCGAGTTTAGATCACGGAATTTACCGGATTGGAATAGTAGCGACGTTATCGGTTCCAATTGTTTCCCCGAGTGCGAGCACTGAACTTACCGAGTTTATAGCCGAACAATAGATTCATTGTACATGTGTATACAGATCATCGAATATACTAAATGTGACGTAAACACTTCCACGGGGACAAAAGCCGTTTAACAGTATACAAAAGGTGTGCTTGTAATGAACCTTGAACCTGGTAGATTTACATGCTTAACTCGATTGATATATTGATCTGGTAAATTTAAATATATATTCAATGTACTGTACCTGCTTTAAATAACACCAGTATATTAGCGTCGGTGGATAGGAAGATCAAATTCAGATAGTTAGCAAACACATTGTGATATCAAGTTCCCAAGCTAGTTTGAATACACTTAGCGTTATTATGAAAGTTAAGTCTTGCAAATTAACCAAAATGCAATTGATACATGTTTGTGTTCAATAACATTGCAAACTTCATTCAAGTCATCCATTTGAGGTGCATTGTCAGTCGTCAAACATCCGGTCTTCACCGACGGATCAGCTGAAAATGCAACAAGGAATGGAGGATTTGGCATCTACATTAGACAGCCAAAACAAGCCTCACATTACCATAGCAATACCGGGTGGAGATCTGTGCTCAAACTACAAAGCAGAAGCACAAGCACTCCTCACTGCGACAGAGACTGTCACCCAGCTGGAGACAATACCAAAGAAGGTTGTGCTCGATCCTCACAGACTCCCTATCAGTATTGCAATCACTGGCATCAGGAAACCCAGAAGATAATATCTTACGAAACTTAATACAAAGTATAAACAGTCTGAAATCAAGAACAACAGCCGTACTTCAATGGATACCTGCACATACCGGCACACATGGAAACGAGGTGGTCGATCAGCTGGCAAAAGAAGGAAGCAAGAAGCAACCCAAATCCAAACTAGGTTACGCAGAAGCAAATCAGAAACAAGAGGCTAGTTGACTTCAAGCACAGAAATACAGGCTATAATCCCGAACAAGATTCCCTTCGGCTACTATCGCGCCACGTTCAGACCATGATATTCCGACTAATAACAGGCCACTGCAGACTACTTAGCCACATGAAAAAGATTGGCATAGAAGAGTCAGCACTTTGCCCTGCGGACAGGATGTACAAACTACAGCCAATGTCCTGCAGTCGTGTCCTCTCCACAAAGAAGAAAGGGAAAGCACTTGGCCAACAGAAAGTTCCCTAGGAAACAAAATCCATGGAACATCCACCGACTTACGCCTGACAGTGCGGTTCATCGCCCTGACGGGACTCCAAATATGACAAGTCCACATCGAACGCTGAAGAAGAAGTCAAACATCCAAAACGTAACGCATAACACAAACATATATGCTTAGAGATAGTTTAGTCATCTTATTTCCAGAAGGCAGAACTTAATTGATGGGATAATACAACAGAACTTATATTTCCATTTAAATATATCTGTGTCACTGTTTTCATTCATTTGAGAGAATGTTTATATGTGTGCAGTGTTTTAAAACGACACCGTAACTCAACAAACAACGCGTGTGCAAACTATTTCATAATTACTGTCTATCCTTGTACACGTGTAACCAATGTGCGTATTCAGAGAAATGGACAGAAATAAACAAAAGGTCCTGTTAAAAACCGTGTTATATTTATTTAGAAAACTGTTTGTTTGTGTTTTGTTTTTACAATGAAATGAACACAGCTATAACAATAGTCGACATGGCCAAACAAGATGCTTTCTTATTTAAAACAAATATTCCGCGCAGATGTGTGTCGCTTACGTGTATCGGTAACAGACAGTCGCGAACTACTTTTATAGAAAAGCTTGGACGTATAGCTTAAATAGTAATATTCAAATATATGAGACACATAATTCAATCACAGTCAAAACGCCAATATAAATGTACATTATATAGAGTGCCCACATAAAATATTGCTGCTCTATTTGCTTTATTGACGTGATATTAAATAAACGATCCAAAAACAAAACATGGATATACTCTTGAAACGTGCGTGTTGTTGTTATATGTAACAGTGTTACTTAATTACTTGGCTCAGGTACATGAACTAATTTTCTAGACAACTATATTTATGGCAACGTCTATGTCACGCTATCCAATGTAATTGTAATGTGAGAACTGTGTGACCATTGATAACGAATTCATGAAACAACTGGACACAAAAGAAGCAGGGCGACTTAACAACATCCATAATTTAACACATGGTGACTCTAATCGATACATTACATCTACGAGAAAATCATCCCTGTACATTAAAGTACACGTAATAAACTAAGCAGAAATACAAATAAAAATAATCAAACTAAATTCCTTACCTGTTTCTATTTGTTTCGATAGTAATTAAAATTTTAGTCTTAACTATCCATGATATACTGTCCGAAATACTGCACTGACTCGCTTAACAAAATCTTACTTTTCAATGTTTTGCCGGTTGCTAAAACAGCTCGACATTATTTGTGTACCAAATCCAATAGCGGGAGCATTCACTGAGCTTAGCCACTATACAGGTAAATATCGCACGATTTTAATAAACCTATACAAGGGAAACAATCTGTTTGAGGATGTGTCGATATATGTTAATAAAGGGAGATTAATGTGATACAGAGACTAGACAACTACGTACATTCGATATCACGGTCTTCTTTATAAAAAGCCGTTGGAACTTTTCGTTGACCAGCCATTGTAGATGTACATCGTTTATATATAGATAGTGTTTTACATGTTCGTATAATAAATGAATTTAGTTTTGGGTGAAAGTTTACATCCATGTATACATTTATACATACAAGTGAGTGACTGTCCACGAGATTTTCGTGCAGTATATACCCGTTGTACATGGATTGGCAGTAAATACCCGTTGTACATGGATTGGCAGTATATACCCGTTGTACATGGATTGGCAGTATATACGCGTTGTACATGGATTGGCAGTATATACACGTTGTACATGGATTGGCAGTATATACCCGTTGTACATGGATTGGCAGTATATACCCGTTGTACATGGGTTGGCAGTATATACGCGTTGTACATGGATTAGCAGTATATACCCGTTGTACATGGATTGGCAGTATATCCCCGTTGTACATGGATTGGCAGTATATACCCGCTGTACATGGATTGGCAGTATATACCCGTTGTACATGGATTGGCAGTATATACGCGTTGTACATGGATTGGCAGTATATACCCGTTGTACATGGATTGGCAGTATATACCCGTTGTACATGGATTGGTAGTATATACCCGTTGTACATGGATTGGCAGTATATATCCGTTGTACATGGATTGGCAGTATATACCCGTTGTACATGGATTGGCAGTATATACCCGTTGTACATGGATTGGCAGTATAAACACGTTGTACATGGATTGGCAGTATAAACACGTTGTACATGGATTGGCAGTATATACACGTTGTACATGGATTGGCAGAGTTGTAGCTGGTCACGCACGACTAATGGAAGGTTCCGGGTGCATGGTTATTTTCATTCCCGGAATAACAAAATAATAGTTGAACACAACTGGTAAACCCTGTATGTATTTTAGACTCCACGGGAAATTGTCACTAAATCCTGACTAAGATTATTTGATATTGACAGAGTCAAACAATGCATATATTTAGAGTGTTTTTTTCTCCATAATTTCCTTTTTCTTGTTTTTGCCATGATGCCCCAAACGCCCCTTAACCAAATGACAAAAGCCATGTTTCACGTCCCTTGCGCATTGCACAGCTTCGTTTAAACAAGAAAACCCAATTTAATACGATATACTAGTATACAAGCTTGAAATCATCCTCATTGGTATCGTGTGGTCTTTGTATGGAATGGAACTTAAGTGTTTGACCTTTGATGATCACATGGCCTGCCATATGCCGATCTCGGGTAATCGCGTTAATGTTTACGGTCAAGTATATTTTGGGACGGCGCTGCAGTTCTCGCAAATGACGCCATGATATCCCGGACAAACCAGCTTCTGTTTTTATGATTACGTTTGTGTCGACGCGTCAAGACTTGTACAATACCAAGAGATGACATCGTGTTTCCAAATAGCCCATCGAAGCTCTTGCTTTGATGGGATGTGTACTGGAGAGGGTTCCCCCTTCCGAGCGTCGATTTGTTTGTAAAAGTAGTTCAAATGCGAACATGTTTACGGGTAGTTTAGTCATTCGATATTTCGGCAGGCTAAATACAGTTTAGACGGCAATCTCCCATACAGAGTTGTCGATCCTTGCACTCTCTGTCAATCTTATCCTACTTGTGAGGGATGCTCATTGGGTAGGAGATTGTATTGGCGGGTTTAACTTTTGTATTGATGGTGTACTAAAATTGGTGTTTTCTTTTCAGTTACTTGAGTTAGGCAATTTTGTCTTTGTCAAAGTTAACAGCTATGTGGAATGTGTATTACGAGTTGCTATGCACGAACGTGCATCATCCTATAGATTCTCTTCTCTTTTTTGTTAAATACATATATATCTATATGTTTTATATTAATGACAGTTCAATCCAGATCATATTTCATATGTTCAGTTTTAGTCTGTGAGAGTTTTAATGCGAATGCAGTGTTGCATCCTACAGTACCAGTACATCTGTATATATTCGGTAAATCAGACACCGGATCGTTTGATACAGAGGTAAACTGCTCCTGTTGAACAGAAAGGATTTGAATCCACAACTTGTCAAGTAATCCAAGTATCTCTGAAGGCCGATACAAATGTAACCTTCTCTTAGATGAATACCGTAGGTGGGTCTGCAGCCAGCTTCTTGGTTTCCGGATACCACCTCTCTCTCCAGTTTACACTCACAATAACTCAAATGTTTCACTTCGATGCTTTCAAGGTTTAGGAATAGGGATCTTATTTGCTCTCTCCAGATTATTATATGAAATTTGACACTTTAAAATGAGGGCAACATGATTTTGTGCATCCATTTACCAAAATAAAAAACAAAGAAAGCTTATCATATGTTCACAGCTTTAATATAAAAACATAATGAATCGTTAACAATTGCTAACAAGACTGGTAAAACCAAAAGTACACTATAAAACATAATGCCAAACTGAATGATGAAATGATGTAGTATTTACACTTGTTGTATGTGAACAATGCTATACACAAGTTCATTAACATACCTCCCACACAAACACATGATGATAAAAACATTGAATCATTTATAGAACTAATCATATATTGTTTCCAACTAAGGATGTGAGAGTTGACAAGTATATCTCTGTACGTTCTATTCAAAGTCAAAGAAGTAGAACACAGCCAAGATTCACTTTCAATATTTAAAAACCACATATAAGTAATATAGATTTATAAGAGAAAGGCTCAACAACCACATCGACTGCCAACTATTTCCAAAATTATAATCAAACAATGCAAGATAAAGAACTGGATGTCATGTTAAAACATCAAACGAAATGAAATGTCTATCATCCTCATAGGCTGGAACACTGTTTGGTACTGTTTTTCAAAGATTGTTTCTCGTGTTGAGTTCATATTTAAATGAGAAGTTTCTCAATGCTGAGCTGAATCTCTTGGATCTTGGGCTTCAGTTGTGAACCTTCATGTACGATCACAGAGCACGAGATGACTGGTCGACTCACACCACAGGCACGGCCAAGAGCTGAAATGTATATAAGAGAATATTTTTAATACCTGAAATAGGACCTTTTTTCATTATTGTTTTTTTAACACCATTGTACACCAAAAATGCAATCTATATGAAATAAAACAGTTTTGAATTCAGTATATTGTAGTAAACTGTAGTTCAACATATATGTTTCTGGTTTAAAATGATCATTATATCTTTTTTAGTTTGTTCTATTTGCATCATTTTTCAGTCTTGATGTGTATACACATGTATTAAATATGTTAAACTTAGTGCCACAAAATATGTAATGAGACCAGAAACAAAGAACAGTATTGTGATACAATCATGACTTTAGTTTATGGATACACCTGGTTCAGTTAAGTTGGTAACTTAATGTCAGATCTGGCACACACTACGACTAACTAGATCAGCTCAAACAGTCTTAAAACAAACAAATCTGTGTATTTACCTTGCTTTGATCTGACAAACACATATGGGATGTTCTGAAAATAAACAAGGGATGCTTGGTTAAAGTTAAAATTCTTCATGTCCAAGTGTTTAACATAATGTAGCAAAAGGAATGTTTGTGTGTTGTTTTTTCCTGATAAACAATTGCACAAATACTTATAATAGGATTGCTTTTGTAAAGTAAGAAAATGAGTATTAATCCATGAATCTTTTTTTGATTATCATTACTTTTGATGCAGAACACATATTTACTACTAGAATTACAGGTCAAGTGCTAACAAGACATTATAGAAGTTTCTCAATGATATAAATCACTTTTTAAAGAAATAATTACACAAAAAACAAACTGCTCACAGATTAAACTTGTACAATATTACTCTACTGTTAGATAAAAAAATGTTTAACAAACCTCGAGAGTATAACAGTTTGATGCAATTGTTACCAACATCAAGAGCTTTCCTACTATACATTAAACTTTCTATATTATTTAAATTGATGAAACTCTCACCTTGTCTTCACAGAGCAGTGGTAGATGTAAAATAATCTCAAGAGGCTCTGCATCAGCTGCCATCACAATGAATTCAGCAATACCTCTGTTCAGAGTCTTTGTGGCTGAAATGATACGAAGTTTTATTGTTTTTATTATATAGATATGTGCATATATAACTGTAACATTGAACAAAACACTATCCACGTTTTATTACACTCATTTGAGCAGGACTGGCAGATGTTACAATTAATCATGTCCTGTTACAATGAAAAATGCTTTAAATAGAATAAATTAATGAGCATGAGTAAAATAGAATAGAAATTTTAATCACTTACATCAATTATCTTTATTCAGCATTACTTTTGAAGCATATATTTTATTAGAATTCTTTTTACCTTCATTAGCTCCTTTCTTCAGTTGCTTGTAACTTGCAGCCTGCTGAACAAGATCTAGTATTTTCTGGGTTAATGTTGCATCAGCCAATGGATAGGCTTTGGGGTTTACTTCATCTGCCTATAAAACAACAAATAGAAGGAATTCAAGTTTAATGTCAAATTGTTAGTCAGTAAAAAAAAGAAGAGTCAAAGCGTTAAAACAGTTTTTAAAAGGCCATAACTGAGGAAGACACGTCATTTTGAAATCGTGAACACGCATGCTTTTTCACCTACCCAAATGTGAATAGCTATTGGCATATCCAAGAAATAACTTAAAATATGATGGTATTTTTTTGTGTAAAAAAAGAGTAAATGCTATGCCAAAAAGTTGTTTGACAGTAATATTGGTTACATTCAGTGGCCAGTTTGCATTTATAGAGTGAACCTGTCAAATTGCACAAATATAATTTTTAACAAAAGTGTTGATTTGTGCATACTAACAGTTCTTGTTTGAGCTTACTCAATTTATTTAAACATGTGATTGATGGTTTTCTTTAAAGGATCACCATGAATTTTGTTAAACTCATGTTGTTTTCTCTACATTGGCTACGTCACAGACCTATAAACCATGGATTGGCAACTCCCCGATATCGGT
>ENA-OREC01000584-OREC01000584.1-marine-metagenome-genome-assembly--contig:-NODE-584-length-15017-cov-13.603280_pt1 | contig 15017 bp, 5 predicted proteins | sample MGYA00248626_ERZ508543 | MGnify/ENA primary metagenome ERZ508543 (study PRJEB26211, sample SAMN05518279) | marine metagenome | isolation source: Puget Sound, Washington, USA | host: Bankia setacea... | reverse complement strand
TCAATGTAGCATGGTAAATCTCAGTATTCACTACATTAACAACTCAACATCAATGTAGCATGGTAAATCTCAGTATTTACTACATTAACAACTCAACATTAATGTAGCATGGTAAATCTCAGTATTCACTACATTAACAACTCAACATCAATATAGCATGGTAAATCTCAGTATTCAAGGTTAACCCACTATACTCAGTGACAACTTTCATAAGTTCACACAACCCTAACACCAAGGATAAAAGCTCTATACATTGCATTTTATTTTATAATTCGTGACGGGTTTACGATGCAGAAATCGACACATTAGTCTGTTCTTATTGTATATGTATACATGTACACACTTAATACAGTGCATTGACAGTTGTTTATTTGAAATGCGTTCTTCTTTATTGTTGTTTATTGTCTTATAATGTCCCTCATAGAAAATTGACTTTGATAACATGTGCGTTGTAAAATGAGTGTCAGAGTTAAATAATGTCTATTTTTAAATATTGTTTTTGTTATCGCTATTTTTCTATAACTACATGTATAATTTTTATTTATTTTTTATATTTTTTATTGTTATGTTTATTATGTTTATCGTTTTTTTTTTATAGTATCTATACATGTTCTCAACCTCTCATGTCTGGTGGTTCTAGGTGTGAGTCCAGAGGATCAGAACGCCATAGTAGCCATACACAACAAAGAACGTCGTGACGTCACACCGGCAGCCACTAATATGATGGTCATGGTAAGAAAGTTTTACACTTAGACTTCATTAGATTATAATAACAATAACAATAACAATAACAATAATAAAGACTTTTATTAACGAGAGTGCTTATTAGATGCACATCTATCTTCCATAAGGCCCAGAACACAACATAGTTTAACAACAATAACACCATGATTTAACAACAATAATAAATGACTATGGTATGGTATCAAGGCCCTAGTATTAGACATGAGGTGAACCAGTCAGAGTACGATAACCAATCAAGTTTAGTAGATTGTATTACGTTCATTTTAATGTTATATAACTAACACTGCTATATCATTAAATCGCCTATAATTTAAGGTACGTGTTATTCCTTCCCTAGCAACCTTCCGTATTGTCAATGGTTGTATAACTATATCATGTGTATGCGTTATGTTGAGCTCGTGTTTGTTCAAGTCTGATAAGTTGTTACAAAGTTATTAATATCATTGTTCTTCAATCGACTGTTTAACATTCAGATGAAATGCTAAGAGCTATCAGACAATCATAACCAATTATTGTTTAAAACTATTTTAATGTACATATTGTATTTCAATCAAATTTACTCTTGCAGTTCTATTCCCAAATTTACATGTGGAATTAACTATGTATGCACGGAGATCATTAAACAAATGTGTGTCATTCATACAAGATACATTTTTACTTTAATCAGATCTCTATAACATAGCACATTGTTAAAGAGACTCATTATCTCATATGGTCGTGTTTGTTTCTTATCAAAAGAGTTTAATGATTGCCGTGAACATTCTATGAATACAATTGAAGAAACAAAACTGGATGGGTAATTAGTTCGCTGGAAGGCAAACTCTTCCCACTATCGCCGCACGTAGGCTCAATAGTTGAAAATCGCGCGTTAGAAATTTGAAAGTGGTCAGAACTACACTATTAATATTTGTATTATCATGTATTTGTCAGAGCTGGGACGAGGAGATAGCTAATACAGCACAGAGATGGGCAGAAAACTGTTTAATAAACCATGACGAAAACTATAAACGATACGCTTATGGTAAGTACGCATCAAATATAATTACTGCTGCTTTGGAAATAACTCATCGTCGATGATCAGTGTAACATATTCATATCAGAGCAACACAGATTACATGTACCTTGTTCTACAGATTCCAAGACGTTAACGCTATTCACTATGTGTATTGGTTTCTACATTGTGTACAATTTATTTTAAAAAAAAACACAACATTAAATGACAAACCGTAAAGTCAAGTTGACAGTTTTACACGTACGTGGTTCTAGAAAAGTGATCCACGTATAAGTATATTTCACTGTGCCCTTTGAAACATGTTTTTTTCAGTTCGATTGACTCGTCGAAAAAACTTAAACTCGAAAATAGTTACCAACGACTGAACTTCAAAGTGTCTAATTTTGACTGTGTAAACAGTTTTGAGGAGAAACTCGTTGTTTTGTATACTACAGTTATATTGATTGATTTGTTCGATCGATGTACATAAATGAATATTTATCTAAAGAACAAATAGCTAATTTCAGTCAAGAAAAAGTATTTGTGTAACTTTTAAGCTAAATGACAGATGCCGTAACATGACCATTCAGTTTTGTTAATACACATATTTTGGTTTAACATTTTTGGACATAAATATTCCCTCTGAAGTGTTGTTTTGTTACACTTGGCGATTTATTTTCATCTAAACACGTACATTCTTTAAACGTCTAGTTTTGTTCACCCATTAGGTCGTTATTCTGTGGGTCAAAACCTTGCCTGGGGATCATACAAGATGACTTGGACAGAATCCATCAAGCTCTGGTCAGATGAGAAGAAGGACTTCGTGTATGGAAAGGAGTCTGCCGGTGTCGTAGGGCATTATACACAGGTACGCTTAAATATTACCAAAATCATACAATGTTAATTTTCTGAACCTACATCCAAAACATTCCGACAACAGAGATAAAGTCTTTAACTGACTGTGGCTTACCAGAGTTGAATGACCGAGCAAGAGTTCGTTTATTCCATCTCATAAGCTGGTTTTGCATGAACAGACTATTGTTTCAGTTAGATCCCTTTCTTATACTCGCATGTGTTGTAAATGCAAATGTAAAATCTAAATTGACATGTAGTACTGGCACATTGTGGAAGTGTTTCCAACTATGTATATGTTGAGTATGTGGGGTTACTTACTGATTTAGAGCACATATAATTTAATCATATTTCAAATCTACAATGCAAATTTCCAATAAAACAAAGTTCCTTAATGTGAGTGATTTTGTTCGGCTTAAAATGATACAAGTTTGTTTTTCATCTTCATGCTACTGGTCATACTTTGTTGGACGAATTAGTTTGCGCTATGCCAGAATTCTATATCATCAACTACCTGTGTCGCAACAGTATCACTATTCTGATGTAAGCATATAAGTGTATTTTATTCCAAGCATCACTTCAACACTGATGTAACTGATACTGACAGAGACGACTTTAATGTGATAGTGCTATGTTTGGTCTCTCATTCACATTCTCTCATCATCTACACACCAATATATGGATGTCAATATCGCCACACGCCGACTCTCTCTAACTGACATTTAAGGTTTAGTTAACTATGTATATTAATGTTTTCAGATGGTATGGGCAGATTCAGCTAAGATAGGATGTGGTTACGCTAATTGTGAAGGCACACACTACTACGTATGCAACTATGGACCAGCGTATGTATATTAGCCATTCATGTTATGTCTTTATCCATATCAGTATTTTCCAGCTTGTTTGGTTATGTTCTTGTCGTTTTTCTTCTTTATCTACGTGTTCTTGTTTATTTTGTTCTTCTTCTTGTTTATCAGCTACTTCTTCGGGTTCGACCATTTTCTTCTTCTATAAATAAATCTAATACTGCTGTTTTACATAGTGTCATCATCGCCATTATCATCGGCTTCAGTGTCAGCATCAACCTTATCTTGTTTATATCCTCTTCCTTGTTCATCATCATCATCTTCGTTGTGGTCATCTTCATCAGCATCATTATGTGGTTCTTGCATGTCTTGTTCCTCATCCTCTATTTCATTGTATTTATACAGTTCTTCATTATCAACATTCATCTTCTTCCTCAGACTCTTCTTCATCTTTTTTCTCCATCTTCTTCGTTGACTTCTTTGTCATCTTCTTCTGTTACATGAACTCTTTAGTTTACTTTTTTCACAAATTCGCATATTGATACTTTCCTGTAACGTACACTTTCGTACACTTTCGTAGCAATGGGACACAATAACACTCGAAATAAAACTGTTGACTAATGATGATAGCGTAATGACCTCGTGAGATCACAGTTTAACAGTTGTACCTTAACAAACTCTAAATTATTATTTTATGTCGATTCAAGATGCTTAAACCTTTTCCAGATAATCTTTCCACTTAAAATGTACTTTGTTTGGTAAATGTGTAATCCCACATTTGACTTATTTTGACTTGAGTTGACTTTTTTTGCTCGAACAAGTGGAAATTTGCATTGCATATTAACATTGATTGATCCCTTTGTACATTGTAACCTTTGTAAAGTACGGGACATGTGATACAGGGCGATACAGGCTGACATTTAATGTATAACACATGACTGTATCTACAAACACGTGATTCTTGTACGCAGGTTATCTTTGAACAGGTGTGTCCATCGGGATAAACAAACATGACCTTTTTAATAAGTGTGCACTAAATTATGATGAAAACGTTTAAAACAAACACATGCTTTATTGTTTAATCCGTTAGTTTTAATTCAACAGGACAGTCGTACTGAATTTATTGATCTCCGGTAACAATTTGTTGTGTTTTGTATATTTATCAAGATTTAGATGTGTTTGATGTTTTAAGGTGTATTTATACTAGTGAACATAAATCAGACACACCTATGCTACTTAACTGGTAAAAACAACAAAGAAGGATATACTATTTAGATAGACACTAAGTATGTATTAGATTAGAACTTAATAGACTGATTGCATGCAGCGTACATGTAGCTGTATTCAATAGATTACCTCAGTAATTGTATTTCATGGACACATTACAAATTATCCGAGATCATTGCATAACCTGAACACACAGTAACACATAGAAGTTTGAATTTTGTCATTCGCTTCGTCTGTAACCCGGATATGACGATAGTATGAAGACACCAGTACAGTTCACATATAACGAGTAAGGGATAGTTTCTACAGCATTGTCACAAAGCAAGAACTTCAGATACACACAAACTAGATGAAAGATCTGAAGAAGACGGCGTTCTTCATCGATGTGATCGGTGTGATGGTGTAGACACATGTACACGCAAAGAAGAAGAAGAAGAAGAAGAAGAAGAAGAAGAAGAAGAAGAAGAAGAAGAAGAAGACTAGTTTTCACAGCAACAATGTAACCGAACGCTTTAGCATTCATATCAACTCTCAATACACATTTGTATCCAAGGCCAGCAATAACAACCACACCAGTTACACAAACATAAGCAATATTCATATAATCCCGAAGAAACTACAGGTGCCTCGTCGACAAAATGTGTAAAACGCGATAAAGGACGACTGCAACCCATCTCCAACTACAAATGAAATGCCCATGCCACGTGTATGAACATATAAATAACCCTATAGATAGAGAACGTACAACGTCGGTGAGTCGAAGATATCGTTTAATTAAGAACGACAACCAGACACTGGTTGGGATAATTGACGACACATACGTCATGACCACCTGCCAAGTAATGACTTATGAAAGAGCATTCAAGACGAAAGGATTGACCTAGTGATAACGATTTTTTTTTGTACTCGTAAAAGTTGCAACGTACAAAAGAGCTCGACATTCAGACGAACTCAACTTGTATTTCACATTGACACCGAGGTCATCAAGACTGCAATTACAATGAAGTAACAAAACCAATGAAATATGCGACGGAAAAAACATCAAAAACACAGTCAACGACTTGATAGTCAATATCGTTTTTTGACATTTGATATATAAAAGATATTACATGAGTTGTCATTTAATATACACTTTTATACAGTGACTATTGGAAATGTTATAAAGCGAGACACGTGGTGTACTTTATAACCGTTTCCAGTAAGAGTTTATTTACAAATGAAGATGTAAGATTCTTTGTATCACGTGACACTTTAGCACACACGGACAGTGTTGCAGGCAAGCTTTTCACGGGCTGCTCGCATGTTGACAATCGAGTGATATAACCGTATGTAAAATAAAGATAATATGTATAAACTACACTGTAAACAAGATTATAGTCATGCAATGAAAATATAATGGTTGCTAAGACAACGGAACTCTAACCTCGATATCAATCATATAGGTTAAAACACATTGTCATTGTTTAAAGCATTTCTTGTTTAATTATATTCCAGTGGAAACTCAGATCTGAAGACCCCATACAAGACCGGAACCACATGTGCAGACTGTGTCGACAGCTGTGATAAAGGACTATGTTGTAAGTACATGGACTAATTGACCAACGATTGCGTTTTGTTCCCACTATGATAAACTGACGGAACTTGTTTTCATTGATTGATTCACGACACATGGTCCTTTTTACACGGTGACACATGAAGAAACAACGTTGTACTATTTGAGTTTGCAATAAAAAAGGCTAGTCGATCATTGAGTCTGAACTCCTCGAACAATTCAGTCCAAAGTGGCATCGAGTCAAGCGTTCACCTGCATTTTTATTCATTATTACAATTGTATATAGTTTTGATCTGCAAGTAACGTTTCTAATATTTACAGATTGCCAAAACCTTGATGTATGTTTGAATGGGGGAACTATGGACCTCAAGACGTGCACCTGTTCCTGCAAGAGTGATCTCCCTTTCTTCTTGCAGCCTAACTGTGCTTGTATGTATATTCGAACTTAAACAAACAGAACCAGATTCACGAACAGTTTTATGCGAGTCTACAAGTATACAACTAGAGTATATAACTAAGTTTCAGATGAAACCACACTACTATACAAATTATATCAATTAATTATTAGACATTTCATATAGTACAGCACTAATATACGACACACACACGCTGAGGCTGACAAAAAGTGGTTTAATTAGCGAGTGTGTATTAATAGCAATACCCAAATAAAATGAAATTAGATGGTTGTGACCGAAAACAGTTAGTCTTAATAACGGACCGGTCTGTATATAGAAGGAGTTTTAATAGTGGAACTTTTCTGTAACACACCTTTACCTGTGATCATACATTTCAGTGAATTGCACGGATATCGAGGACCCGGGTCACTGTAGACACTGGGGGGTGAGTGGATGTGAGAGGTTCAGTAATGTACCACAGGAATGTCCAAAGATGTGTGGGTGGTGTCCAGGTAAGTGAATGGCGCTTTTAGTGCGTGTTATTTGTCGATTACTTGATGCTAACATGTGAAAACTAGCTGAACACAACGTGGTTGAATGTAATCGTTAGTCCGTACATTGGCTTAACGTGTGTTAATTGGCATGGGTGTTCGACCAAATCCATGTACGTTTGACCATTTGTAAAACAGTCAAATGCTATCGTTTCAATAACTTACTCTGGGTAGGTCAACACTTTTGCATTTTGGAAGAAAAGTTGACACTTTTTTGTATAGATTGTATGGGACGTTACTACCTTAAACTCTATTATCCTAATTTAACAATTGAATTGTATAATAGAGAAATTAAACATATTTGTCAATCTTCCTGGTATTTTGAAGTAAAATATAGTGCTCCAGGTGAGGCTCGAACTCACAGCCTCCGCATATCTTCAACCCATATACGGGGAAGGTACTGTCTATAAGTACGGCGCGCTAACCGATTGCGCCACTGGGGCAGTTAGCTTAAATAGAAAAATACTCTATACACAATTTTAACCTAGATAACAACTCTTAGCATCTCGTTAGACACTTTGAACTATAAATTAAATCCACAATTGCAGATATATATATATTTATATATATAACATGTCTATAACCATAATTAGCTTTAACACAATATTGAGAAGGCCGAGTTTGTATGATTGCCAAATGTTGAGATCTCGGATGATCCAAGACTGGCATACAGTTAAAATGATAATAAAACTGTTAACAATATTAAAGACATACATGTGCGAATGTAGATTTAAAGAGATAACAAATGGTAAAACTACGTAACACTGCATACATGTACATGTACATAGTTTTTTTTAAAATTTAGTCATATAGTCGTAGTTGTGTAATTAGAGACGTGTGCAAAACTGCTGGTTATGTGAAACTTCACTTCCTCTATACCAACTGTCAAATGCGTAGTTCCAAGGATGATACCATACTATTTGGAAATATTGGAAGAAACCACTCTCTTCAAGACATATTGTGTAACTTTGTTTTTTTCAGCTGCTGGGATACAGTTCCAAGAGCCAACATCCGGGGCTGCAGTAACCATGCCAACTGTTTTACGTAACGCCTTGCTTCTCTTGGTGACCGTTCTACTCAGCGTCGTGACGTATTGATGTGTGACGTAGAATGTAACGTACTAACGAGGTTATCATCAGTTATGTACATAGAACATAGATGGAATGATTGAATATGTAGTTTAAGACTCGAGAATGTTGGAAACAGTCGAAAGATGCAGGGTTGAACTTGCCTCTGATCTAAAACCATCAGCCTGTTGGACTTTGTTTTCGTGTTAGACATTTTTTGGTCGTATTAATGTTTATCGAACACACATAGCTCGGGTTATTTCAAACGACTTTAGAGAAAGTGCTATACAGTGACAATTATGGAAATATGTATACCGGAAGGACCAAATGCAGAGGGAAACGTACGTTCCTTTATATGTACAGTACTGTTGAGATGTGTAAATATTGACAATGTCTCATACTTATGACGCAAACTTGTGATGTAAATAGAGAGTTCGTTTCCTAAATTTGAGTACATGAATGTACGAATGTTTAACGCAAATGATGAGACTTAATAGGCCTATGTATGTTCACCACACCTGAACTATTACTTAGCTTGAATTCTTGAATTACAGCAAGCTCTTCTGTGCCCAACACCAGTTGTTTAACCCTTTAGCAATGCTTTAATGCCGAATCTTCAAATCACATTAGCGCATTTTGTTATTATCTAACTGTGCATACTACCGTGTTCTGTTCTGAAACTTAACTGCTTCTACTCCTCCGTAGCTTGACAGGGTGCTTGCATTCAGATCAACGGTTGGATTTCTATCACTACTGTTTCATGATCACTAAGCAGGCTGTGATGTGTTCATGCATGTACCTCTATTTTGTTCTCTCCAATTCGTTCCGTACATTTAAGCATGTTGGCACTTTACAAAAATCGTATGGTTCTTCAATGATACTAAGCAAACTCTTACAGTTTTCGGGATACTATTAATATCTATACATGATAATACTAAGTTTGTACCGCTGACCTTGACAAATTATATTCACTTTTCTGTGTGGAAATTCAAACTTACCTTTACATTCGCACACAGTATCGGGATGGTAACCTTTTTATTCACGTTTTTTACTCACTTTAGGAAATATGCACGAAGACATGTATACCAATGCACGAAGACATATATACCAATGCACGAAGACATATATACCAATGCACGAAGACATATATACCAATGCCCTGAACGACGTCTGCTGTATCTATCCTTAAATTGTTTTGACACACATTTTTTAAAAGAAAACCCATTAAGACGACATGAACAATAACTTAGAGCTATATCATGATAATGTTCATTAAGAAGTTGAAATGGAGATGTTCGTGAACATGTTTCTGGGCTGATGTGTAAGAGGACCACCTCATGTATCAAAGCGCGTAGAGTTAAACCGTTGTCTTATCCGTTCAGCGTTATGTTCTTATATACATACTTCATACCAACATATCAGAGTTCATGTTTTTTTTCTCCGCGCGTCCTTTCTGTAATTAAACAATAGCGGATATCCGTTTGGCTTTTGGATGGTACTTTATAAGGTTGAAAAGGCTATTGATAATTTGTATGAATGTATGTATTGTATGTGCTGATGCACGTTGTATATTTCTTTTTGGACACGAATATTGTGTTGACTTAATATTGATAATTTGTGATTATGCATCTGTATAAGAATATATCTATTTATGAATGTATTTCTTAAGTAGTTGTTACAAGATACATACTATGAATTTACATTTTATTTTCGTGTTACGTAGATCTACTTCAACAAAGACTTGCATATGAGAATTTATGTCTCGTGTTAGAAAAGGAAGAACACATTCCAGTTACACAGTTTTGTCTCAAAGAACGCGGTGTCCGATTTACCGCCATTTATTGACTGAGATGTTGTTGAAATGACATTAAACCCAACACAAAACAAACAGTTCTGCTCTGAATAGGTCTAATGTTCTTAAAGGCATAACGTTTTGATTTACTTATTCACTTCCCAAATTCGCAGGTTTTCAAGTTAAGAAGTATGTTATCTAATATAGGTTGAACTTAGGATGACCTAACATTTGTGTTTCGGAATGAAAAGTCTTGCCATTCAAATGTTTCCACAATGAACATGTGTACTCAATGCTAAAACCTATGTCCACTACAGTTTTTTATTCCATAATAAATACTGTCTTGATACATACGGATTTCAGGGCCCACATATGATGCCAAAGTTAACTATGCTATCTAGAATTTAATATTTAAACGTGATCATACATTTGTTCTAGTTACGAAATGCTATGCAAACCAATTCTGTTATATGATCTCTATTACGTTAAGTGCTATTTTGTTTAAACTTACACTATTGTTTTATTTCTCTCTATAATTACCCCCTTTGTAGCTAGGTAACTATAATGGTTAGCTATCATTCTGTTATTTTGATTTGTTGTACACTTATATACATTAGAATCAAAAAGAGAATATATTTATATATATACGTTTTGCAATAAATATTGACCAATGTAGCTGTTGTTTGATATTTACTGTACATGTAACGTGTTCAGTGTTCAGCTAATACGTACTAGTTAGAAATCAATTTATATCAGTGTTTATTATCAGACTCAAACTCCTGTATTCCATGAAACAGTGTCTGGTGCTTTCATTTTCCGGGTTATGGTACGAGTTACTAACCTTTGTTCTAATAGCTAGGTATCTATCAATCTCTACACACAGTAGTCGTTATTAATACAAAACTCGAATAGTAACGTGCATGTACATGTATAGTTGCTAAAAAGTAACGACTACACTGGACATGGAGTGGGTATGTGTGTGTGTTGTTTCTAGCACCAAACTGGTTTAGTGTATCGATGCAATATACTGCGTATGAACTGATGTGGTTGAAAAAGAGAAAATCAAACACACATGTCCTCTATCATATTAACCTAGTTGTGCATAGGTTAGGATTTCCTCTAGTTTATTCCTTGACTTTGAAGAGGACAGGGCGATGGCAATACAATTAATACCTTTGAATGTGACTACATCTAAAGTCAACTTCTAAAATATGCTTGACAATACTGCTTTTATAGCATTTAAATCACAAGTTAAGCTATTTTAAAATAGTTTCACTTCAGAATGGAAGCAATGGCAAAGGACCGCACCCTACTAAAACATAATACAAACTTGTTTATGATTGCAAGTCCTCCTGCACATGTGCTGTTCTTATGTAAGTAGACCCTCAAACACATACACTAAAACAAGCTAGCATTTAGTATGAGCATTTATTTTCAAACACTTCAATAGTTAATCATGTAACATAAGTATAGATAAGTACAACAGTTCCTATCTTGAGAAAAGGTTTAGAGAGGAAATATTACAACACAGCACATAACTGATCAACAATCAACCATGGTAAATAGATTTTAAACCTCAATGAAAACATATTTCAACATGCTGTCATGAATTATACGACCCTCAAGCTGTTGTTTTGATGTATTTAGCATGTTTCAAATTCATACCTTTTACATACAATGCCTTGTCTAACCTTGCTCGTATCTAAAGAGTATATAACATTTATTTACCATGTTTACAATCAATTAATCACACACCAACTAAACCTCAAAGGGAATGATTTATAGATAGATCATGTTGTTATTAATTAGACCGACTGTTATATTACATGCAGCAAGGCCATCACTGTAAAATACCCAGATGAACAATTAATGAAAAAGTATGCAGCCCACACATGATATTAAGATGATAATAAAAAATAAGTGCATGTCAATAAATACCATTAAATAAGCATATATTAGTCCCATATAATAATAATCCATTCAGTTATGTATCCATTTGTGTTTAAGAGATAATTGAACACAATCTAATATATCAACAATAATATTTTAAAAGAATTTAGTAAAAAGGGGAACAACTCTGGAACCCTTATGACGTGCATTACAAAACTAATGAAATGCACTTCTACACGTCATAGGACTCGAGTGTAGCAAGTTTCAGCTAGATTACTTGAAAATTGAAAACTGAGGGAGGAGTTTGAGACACAACATTTCACCAACAGACCAACAGATCACCTGCGACATTATCCTCCAACTTATTGTATTAGTTGGAGGTATAATAATTGTACAATCTATAATAAACTTGTATTCCAGACCAAGTAATCATGATGAATACATGTTTTACAAAAGTACATGATTCCTTGTATTTGAACTAAACATTTAATTGGATGACACACGCACATGTTAAATATACAAGATTTACCAGTAACATACATACATTTAGGATGAAAGTAAGTGTCCATAGAAATCACAGGCATAGCTAAACACTTCTCCTTCACATAAACAATGTTCCCACTTCACAATCACATATCTACAGGTTAATTCAAAATGGTTCTATCTGCACCTTTATACAGTTACACTTAGACCAATTTTCTTTCAACCCTAGATATAAACACTAATCCCACTACACATATCGAGGAGTGCAAACAAGTACAAACTGTTATGCAATAGCACTTGAACACCACTCCATTAAAGTTTCTAGGACTGACATTTTACTTTATAAAGGTATCTGACCAATTGTATAGCATGATATCATACTTAGGCAAAGCAATTTCACCTAAGAATTATGGATGAAGCAACACCCTGAATGAGTTCTCCGGTGTAATATATATCCTAACAGTCAAGCGGAAAACAATAATTATGATGAAATACTTCTTTTTCTTTTTTTGAACTTATTTTTCTTAGGCAACTAATGAGCAAGTACTTAAATAACTGTATTTTACTTAAGTGATTGAAACAATACATAGTTTTACATTCTTGTTACAACTTGTTACACAATGTATCATAAACACCTTGTCTTTCATTGATACATGTAAAAAGAACCTGTGAAACCATACGTCCCTTACCTTTTACAGTTCACAGTACTTGAAGACAAGAAATACTGCGTGAATACCTCAGCATAAATATTTACAACCATTGGCTTTTGGACTCTTAAATACTGACCATACGAGTAGTGGTCATCCCATGACAATATGTGACTGTCCAGTAATTTGGGATATAACCTTTGTTGAGAAGAATTATTTATACACACACAGTGTCACAGAGAAAGATTTTAACTCCTGTAAAGAAAGGAATTCATTATAAAGAGTCTCCATAGTGGTCCCCGATTTAAATCATGTTTCTTCACTGAATGAATAATAGAATAATCCGTTGTCAGTGGTCTCATCCAGTCACTTTAGTTATTAGATAATAAGCAAGAAAGAAGAGAAGAATGAGTCCAATGATGATATAACACATAATTTTTCTGTTGCCTTTCCCAGAGCTGACCATGTGATTAATTCTCTTCATACTGCCTGTTAACAACCCTTCACTGCTCTCAAACTCTCCAATCTGAAACAAAACAGACAAGTAGTATTATTCCGTTGTTTCAACTTTCATAGCTTCAATTTAGAAAATATAGACAAAATTGTTGATACATATAACCGATGTTGAGTTTGATTTTTGTCAAGTCCTTTCGCTTCATGCATTTTGTGTGAATTTCGCCATAAACATAGACCTGATTTGCCATGTCGGCTTAAAGGTTGAGATTCTAACTGTGAGTTAAAATTTTCAAATTTTAAAAGTTGATACAAAAGTCATGTACAACCTTTAAAGTAGAAGCAGAAGTATAACTATTGAACCAAACTATATGTAAACCCATAATCTCTGGATTGTTGGTATAGGTCTCAAACCACTGCGTAAACTCAAATAAACAGTATTTTCCTAGTGATTTCAAAAGTTACGTTCAAATTAATGTGCAAAACAGCATAAAGATTACCTTACACTGTATACTATAAACACAATCTCACTAGTAGTATAAGCATCATATTTATAATCAACACAAAATCTTACCATATGACTGTCCATGTAATTGTTCTGGTCTTTAGTTTCGGTCTCAATATCCAAAGCAATCTGAAACACACAACAAATACTGACATTTATGAGGTCCTAATTTTACAGTTCATGGTAATAGCTTGAAAAAAAGTTTAAACTTTATTTATTTTACAACGATTACGAAACAAGTTATACAACTTATATCAATCATGCTCGTTGGCACCAATGTTTGCGTTCGGATGGTCTTCATGTGGGAGGAAACAGGAGTACCCGGAGGAAACCCACCTGTCTGACTTGGTGACCACATGACCCTCTCACATGCCTTGAAAGCTTATACATGTAGTACTATTGCTCTATAAATACAAACTTAAATCAAATCTGGAGAAAAATACCAAAAGCAGTGTAGTACCGGTATGTAAAACTGAGACTTAACAGACCATTTGAAATTTGAAATTAGACCACAGTCTATACAAATCAACCAATTGTCATCAAGTATAGCTGTTTGATAAATCACAATAAATCACACTTTGCTAACACACACAAGCTCAGTTTTGGACCAAAGCATATGAACATTTTTTAAATTGGTGTTTAAAGGCACAATATAAACATACATTTGAACATCTGTGGTCTGAGTCTAGTAACTTCACTTGCCTCTTAATTTAGTACACAGCCGTTACTTGTGATCTATCCAATACATTAAAAAAAAGATTTTTACAAAATATTTACACCTTTATGACAGGAAAATGAAATACACTTATATAACAACATGATACACACAATATCGAGGTGTTACTGTTCGAGGTGTTACTGTTCGAGGTGTTACTGTTCGAGGTGTTACTGTTCGAGGTGTTACTGTTCGAAGTGTTACTGTTCGAGGTGTTACTGTTCGAGGTGTTACTGTTCGAGGTGTTACTGTTCGAGGTGTTACTGTTCAAGGTGTTACTGTTCGAGGTGTTACTGTTCGAGGTGTTACTGTTCGAGGTGTTACTGTTCGAGGTGTTACTGTGAAAT
>ENA-OREC01000583-OREC01000583.1-marine-metagenome-genome-assembly--contig:-NODE-583-length-15027-cov-12.610167_pt1 | contig 15027 bp, 6 predicted proteins | sample MGYA00248626_ERZ508543 | MGnify/ENA primary metagenome ERZ508543 (study PRJEB26211, sample SAMN05518279) | marine metagenome | isolation source: Puget Sound, Washington, USA | host: Bankia setacea... | reverse complement strand
AAAACAGACCACGTGTACAATTGAGGGTATATTACACTTTATTTGAAAGCTTAAGTTTAACAACGCATTTGTCGTATGGAGTATACAAAGAGTAGTTTCCCTAACCTGCTGTCTGTACATGGAGGCATTCTCGGATTCCTCCTCGTAGCGGACGTTCAAGTTGTCGTAGTCAGCCTGGAGAGCGGCCAACTGAACCTGGAGGTTCTGTCTTTGCTGTAAACATAAATATAGGAAATGTATGACCAGACCACGTATGATATTGTTGCATTTACATTTTATGATTACATATGCCATCATTTTACAAAAGAACCTTTTTCGATGAATAGATGATTTTTTGCCATAACTGTTAAATATTTCGAACTATAATCAACCGTAGTGGTTAAACGTAATACAAGTGGTAGGCACATAAACACAGTAAACAGTAAACTGCGAGTGCAAAGTGCAAACATGAAAAACTCGGTCCATACCCTGGATTCGTCATCCAAATTTCTCTTGATGTCGTCCAATGCAAGCTGGAGCTGTTGTCTGGCCTTGGCGAGAGCGGCGTTGGCACTGTCCAGTTCCTGGTTGGAGTGCTGCAAGTCGAAGTTTTCCTTCGTGAGACGGGCCTTGATGGAGTTGGCGTCGTTGAGCTGTCTGTAAACACATTATAGAGCACATGGTTAATAATTGAACTCCTTGAGATGATCAATGATGCATAGAAGTATAAAGATGGAGTCATTATAAGTATATGTAACTGTAACTGTGTTAACTGACTTAGATGCATACTTATTATAACGGAAACTATCAAGTCGTTTTGAAAATATATATACATTAGAGACAGCTTAGAATATACATATATACATAATAAGTCATTAGAATCTGTCACATTAAAACATATGTACGCACCTGGTGAGATCATCAACCTGAGACTTCAGTCTAAGAACTGAGCCGTCAAGGGCGTCACACTTGGCTTCGGCGGAGGCCTACAAAACATAAGACAATACGAGTGAATGGTTGGGTAAATAATTGCTATGCATCGCAATGCCCGAATGTTGATATACATTAAAGTAAACCTATTAAAGTTGTTACTGTAACGGTGGAGCGGCAGAGATCCTGACAAATACACTCTGGCACGAACATTGAGCGCATTAAGGAGTTTGATGTACTGAACACAGTTTTAAAGGCAACTGTCAGTTTAGGTGCTAAGTCTTTATCTTGTTAAAATAGATGTTAGACACAACCAAAATGAAAGAAAATCAGTATATCGAGTGAACTGTCGCATTTGATCCCAGTTATGTATTAAACGTATTGGTATAATGTAAGAGTAGATTTAGAGAAGACATATCGAGCCAATGAATAAACCACACATGACGACCACCGATGTACATACCTTTCCCTTCTGGAGAGATTCTACAATTCCCTGAAGGTTGTCAATCTCAACGAGGATCTGGCTCTTTTCCTTCTCGACTCTGTAATAATAACAGACATTAAAATAGTGTATGCTGACCAATTAAGTGCATGGACGTCTTTGCAAACTTGGAAAAAAGTACGTTTACTAGGTTACGTCATTCGTTTTCTTTGAGTTTTTTTTATGACAAATGTTTCCATTTATTTACTAGCGGAAAACAAATAAATACATATAAAAATCAACGTCAACTATATGTAGATAATGAAATACTCTGTTATCTCTTATGTACCTGTTCTTTGTCTTGGAGAGGTAGTCGACCTGATCGGAGAGGTCGTTGATGGCCTCCTGGTGCTTCTTCCTCATGCTTCCCTCTTGGCTTTCATACTGGATGGTCAACAACTCCAAGTCCTTTCTGTACTTCTGGAGCTCGGCGTCCTTTGTTCGGTTGAGGTTAGCCTATAAATAAGTTAGTAAAGGGTCATGAACAGGGTCTGACATATATCAAGTATGTACCCTGAACAAAGCCTGGTATGTATCAAGGTTTCACCATGAACACAGTCTGACATTGATCAAAGTTACATCATGAACACAGTCTGACATGGATCAAAGTTACATCTCGAACACAGTCTGACATGGATTAAAGTTGCATCATGAACATAGTCTGACATGAATCAACGTTGTATCATGAACACAATCTGACATAGATCAATATTTTACAACGAACATAATCTGACATACCACATTTAAATTTGTGATTTCACTTAACATATGATTTACAATCGAAATGGAAATGAAATTGAGTTACTAGAAACAGGTAATCATTTCATCATTAACTGATATTATTTGGGAAAGTATGTAGGCGTATTTAACTGCGGTTGCCAAATTGGAAGTAGAAGTTTTCTCATATAAAAATAATAACAGAAGCTGATTTTAAATGCAGTTTAAAGTAGTTCAGGTATATAATATCAGGTTCATCGAACAATTCTTAAATCAAGAAAGGCGTAATATACGGAGGCTGGCGGTCTGTTAGTTTTGGCAGTATGTTTTGACAAGGAACACACAAACAAAACTTCAATATAAAAATACAATGAAGTAGACACAGCGGGGAAACTGTTCAACACTGTAATGTGGCAAATATAATATTGGTTACACAAAGGGGACTGTGAATCACTCTCACAATCAAGTGTTACAGATGAATTGTATGGGTATGCGAGCTGCCCAATCATGCGTATTGCATGGAACAAAGATTTGATTTCCAAGAAACAAACATGATTTTCTTAGAACTATTGAAACGTTACATGTGTATATAGAACACATCGCCGAACACATATACATCTGGTTTACCTGGGTGGATCATAAACAGAATCCCCCTCCCACTTCTTAGAATACTTCTCGAGAGGGGTTTAATTGAATTATCGTCAAGTGCAACAAGGGAAGATGAACTTACTCACTGATGTATGGTCTTTAGATATACAGGTTTCAGGTATATGATTGAACTGTCGTACGTGTGACCAGACAAATAATAAGTAAACATATGAACGTCCGCCAAAAGGGGAGGAACGTTATGCGTATGTCTTTTGTGGCGTGCTGTCATTTTATCGAAAGTGTGTGTTTTGCAACAAATGCGGACATGTTCTAAAGGTCTCCGGAAATCTCTTTATAAAAAGTGTATACACATATCGAGAGATCTGTAAAATACATGTTAGTTAAGAAAATATCGGTAGAGGCAATGTTTCGCCATCTGGTGGATAATGTGACATTCCAAATGTTGAATAGATAGCATGGTGCAAAATGACAATAAGATTATACCTGGATGCTGGATGCACCACCGCACTCCTCGAGTCTGTCTGAGAGCTGCTCAACTTGGAAGGAATACTCGGCGCATTGTTTCTCAAACTGAAACACAAAACCAATAAGTATATTAGCTATTGAGACAGTCAACACAATAAAAAAAAACAAGCCCCAAATGCTATTCTTCTTTCGTAGATAGTGTCAGATGTGTCCAAGAGTGCAAGAAAGCCATTAGTCCAGATAATTAAAAGTTTGGTTGAGTGTACATGTCTTATATTGATATACCTATACATTGTGTTTTGTAGCTTAACTTCGAGATTCTTCAATTTCAATGAAGGTTATTGTTATACTATATTTAAGATTAGTGTGTATCTATCCCAACTAGTAAATCTCCATAAACAGTTAATCTAACTTGTGTAAATGAACCTGTTTTAAATGAGTTACCAACTAGATCTCAATGATCATTAGACTTCATCATTGACATTTGAAGAAACTAAAGTTCTCAATATATTTGCCAAGGTTTTCTCTCTGTTAACTTTTGTTTTACCTGTACACTCGACTATCAACATCTGTTCCTAATGATTCGTGTATGAAAACACTTGAGCGCAAGCAATTTAACCAATTATTGTTCATTCATATCTTTGTGTTACATTATATTATTGTCTATCTCTCCGTTTCTTTCTTGATAGGTATTCCCCAAGGTTACTGGTACTCGAATATAGTTTATTCCAACTGAGCCAATTTTCTATGTAATGTTTAGTTATTTGTTTTTATTGTTTCATCTCTTTTGGGTTTTTACCTAGCTCAATTTCAATGTTTCTAGCAACAAGTTCATCGTATACCTCATTAAGTGCATAAATCAGACTGTTGTTGGCAGTAATTATGACTTTACATATCTCCTCTGAAGTCAAAAAACACCTACAACCTTTCACATTACCCCCATTACCTGTCAGGTAGAAAAATGTCGTACATGGGGGCAAACGACTTATATAGCAACCGTTGCTAGGCAGCTAGTGTAAAAGCCAGGTAAGAGGCACATACTCTACCGCTCTTTGTGTTTTTTCGGATTTTTCGATTTTTTTCGGCGCTCGGTTTCTCGCTGAGTTTGCGATTCTTGTTTGTGCTGCCTGATGACTGGCGAATGAACACCTAGCTGTTATCGCCTGGCGTTTGATGAAAGAACGTAATCACTTGTGGCATTTGTGTTAATACCTATCCAGTTTTACATGGTCCCGTATATGTTACCTTTGCTCTTCCGGGTATGTGGTATGATATTATATACCTAGTCTGGGATAGGAAACATCAAACGGAGCATGTGTACGATTTCTTTTTCGTACAGGTAAGGGTCGAGTTATGTTCATATAACAGATCCCTTAGGTGTAACCTGTGTAGTTTTTAGTTCCTATGATTATCTTGTAAAGGTACTAAGAATAGCAAGTGAGTGAAACATGCCAATTAGTTAAGGTTTGTTCTTGGCATACTGAACGACTTTGCCGAACCTCTTAAATCTTACTTTGCAGAAATGTACAAGATAAAGGTGAATAGTATCAACGCTCGTTTGTACTAAATAGTTAATGTGTTTAATGGAAACCCTAAGCAATGGGTATGAGGAGCAGTGCGTGTCGACCTTTTCAATGGTAGGAACCTTTTTCTGGGAAAACAACACTCCAGTCAAAACATTCCTCGCTCTAAAAAGCATAGGTCTACATCTTATCTGGCGATTTTGTTGTGTTTTACAGAATAAACAGACATTCTATCACCACATCTTCATGCCTGTTTACGTTGATACCGAACAAGCTCAATTTACATCTAAATATTTTAAACAGAGTCAACAGGTACGTGAGTAATGTTCCCATGGAAACCAGTTAGATAAGAATTGGAATGCTATGTTTCTACGTAAATATGTGATGGTATTATACGCGAATTTTCGGTAAAACAGACACAGTTTTTTTACGACTCGCATAACATTACTGTTTATCAATACATGAGGTTGGTCGAATGTCAAATATGAGTTGTAGTTTTTATAAACCAATCAGGAGATCACGAATGCAAGTATGTTCGGAGGCTACAGTATTTCGGACACCATTCGATTGATTGTGATTTTTGTTTAAAGAAGAAAAAGTTCCCCTCATAAAGTTGATAGTCAACATAATAGTCGACGATGAAAACCAGCCCATTCATTGAAATACTCTATATATCCAACTACTTAGGTCACTATTAAACAGACTTTCTCCTGGCCATCAGAACGTGTTGAAAACAGCTGGGTAATCAATCAAATAGTATGATGCTTACTTCTTTTATCTGTTTGGCATTATAATTACATATCTCTCGAAAAATAACTTTAAAGAGTTGTTATATAGCACTGTTATCACTTGAATGGATATGAGGGAACTCTAATTGATTTTCAGTCTCTTGATAATCCAGGTCTGCGAGGGAGTGTTTGTAATTGCATTCCTGACTGTTTATAAATACGAGACAATGGAAGAGAGCCCAGTGTGCCCCCGACATTCCACGTATAACTCCTTGTTCTCGCATCTATCTCTGCTGACGTGTGTTCGTTTAGCTTTCAAGGTGATGAGGGTTGGAATGTATCTTTTCTATTGGCAGTACTAGTACATTCAAGCGTGTGCAAGACTGGGCTTGCCAAGAAGCAGTCAATCTAGTGTTGGGATGATAGTGAACACAAAAGGGGTTCCTTACGTAAGTATTTGCCTACGATGTACTTTGTTAGATCACTGTCTTGTATAAAACTGTCAAACAGGGTGCCAAAACATCTGAGCTAGTTGGAATAACCTTGCTCATGTACAAGTATACGTATGAGGTAGTTGATGTAGTATGTACTGCAAGTTGCACCGTCACATGTATATAATGCAAACACTGCCCATATTATCATTATGTTTGTGTTAAATAAGACAGGACTAGCATTTGTAAAATAGTAAAATACACACAAACTTTCCTCTTACCTCCCCATTCTTGAGAGTGATTATAGGGACCATAACGAACTACATACGTTTCCCTGTATTGGTCGAACAGTTGTTCATATGTATGTTATGCACCAATGTTAAAACTACACGCGTGAAAATGAAATGAAATAATACAATACTGTTCATAGAACTTATCATAATAAAGCACTGTACCAGGAACTATCTATGTGATTGTGTACAGACAGTGGTGTGTTTTGTTTCCCGTGGAAGAATTTGTTTACTCTGTTAGGCGGCCAATAATAGCTTAATCAGTGTGCACTTGTTCGGTTACTCATAATGCAAATATTGTTTCTTATGTACATCATTGCTACGGGATTGGCAACAGTGCTAGTGATAATGTGTATATTTGTTATGCAGAATGTGAAGTAACCACACAATAACAGGTGAGCGACCCATCACTAGAATCCAAAAAGAGATAAGTTTTACAAATACCTATACTAGTTAGATAGATTACGCACCTAACCCTAACCCTAAACTGCACACCCGTACCAACTGCTTCTATAGATGCTACACATGATGATAAATATCTGTTTTCTTATCCTCACAACGCCGTGCATATTTGGTTGCTATGGTAACGGGGAGAAAGTAGGACATTGATGGTGTATGGGTATAACACGAGAGATATGTGCTTATGTGAGATATATCCTGACATGATGGATATGTGTATAGGTACGAGATATATCAGGTGCGAATACCAAGCAATGAGACATTGGTCCTTAGAAATTTGGTTTATCATTCCAACGTTTTTTTACTTTTGCAAATATTTATTATACTAGGTGATCAACATAAACTGTACTAGTAAAATTGTTACATAGTTAGATAACAACTATAATGTTGGAATAACGTTAATCCTTCCACCTCAAACCAAAACCAACCTTAAGTAGCTGACTGTTTAATCGTTGATTATGTTATTTTTTCTACCATCTGTTAAGACCATCTCATTAAGATCCGCGACTAGCTGTACGGTACTTTGTTCAAGAGTATATCATAGTGTTTAAACTTTACTGCATTTGACTGTATTCTACGAGCACCTACATGCATTGATTCAGTCTGATAGAATCATGTATGCAATAGTTATGCATGTTAAATTCACAGTATGTCCCCGTTTATTAGATCTAAAATGTTCTCTCTACAAGGTTGTACATGAATGATCTGATAAGTAATGCTGCCCGACATTCTGCAAACATATCACGATCAGGACACGTTCAGGCATTCCAATGTTTAACTTTCAAACATCAAGAAAAGATAAGACTTTCTGTATGTTGTCTTCGAGAAACTTTCAGAATTTCTGCTCCAACCTTCTGAGATATGTATTGGCATATTTTGTCAGATTAATTTACTCCCCCCAACCCTTCCAATGCTCACCACAGTATGGTAGCTATGTGTGTATATTTTCAAGACTGACAGTTTAAAGTAGAATTTGAATAAAACCTGTTCAGTTATCAGAATTAGACTTCAAGGCACCCTGGATTTTTATAGGACTAGAGTTCAATATATTGAGTGAATTAAACTTTAGAAAAAATGTTTATATTGATTTCTGGTTTTCTTCGTGATGTGCTTGATGTGATGCTTGTTAAGTATAGCAAATGACAAGGTTGCACTCTTTAACTATATCAAACAAACAACTAATAACCCAACCTATGAAATGCATTGTGTATGATATCTTATCTTTCTTGTATCCTTAGTATCAAAATGTGTTTGTTCAATTTACCTGTAGAAATGTTACCAGAACCAAGATCATGACACTCGTTAGCAGTTCCATAAACGCTAGTACAGGCTCAAGTGATGTACATAAGTTATCTTTTCTTTGTTTTGTATGAACGAATGATAATACTAAGTAGCATAAAGACACTCACCCTAAGACGCACGTCTCTCTCACCGTCGAGAGCATCTTCCAGTTCTCGGATTCTAGACTGAAACACAAACAAAATACTCTAATAAGAACATCGAATAATATTGTCATATTACTTAACGAAAAGAAACATATGGTGACAATGTAAACTTTGTTTATATTAATATATAAGTTTGAGATGTACATAACATCTGAAGGTGTATTTGTTCTAAGCGATAACGACTTAAAGTATTAAATTATAGAAAAAGAATGTGTCAAATGGGAGATAAAATGCAAATATGTGGTATAACAATATAGTTCCCTAAACCTAAACAAATGATCATTTATTTAGCTTAGTTAGTAGAAGTGTTGTTATAATGGCTTCATAAGTATACAGTTCATAGACAATACATGCAACACACACTGACAAGTGACAATAACCAGTATCTAGTCGAAATCGCTGACAGGGTAAACCAGGATTGACTTTGGTGTTAAGGAGTAATCTGAAAGATGGTACAATTCTAATACAGGCAAGTTTATACCGGGTTCATGCCAATTAGAACTAAGTATGTACCCATGCATAAAGGATAAATTGACGGAGTATGGATGAAGGATAACAACGGCGTTGTCAAAGTTCAACAGGATATTTGGTATTGTTCTTGCTGGTATGTAATTGAAATATTGGTCCAAGGGTTTTAGGTTCGAGTCATAGTACTGGTAAATCAAACAAGTGTAATCTGACACCACTCTGAAGGCTGCAATGTCTATGGTAGGTGGACAAGAGTTGGATTGGAATTCCGTGCAGCCTGTGTGCATTCTGAAGCCACTAGTGGACATTACCAGTGTCTACCTGAAAGCGATGCTCTTCGTCCCGATAGAAGTGTTCTTTGACATTAACCACTCGAGCAGAACCGGCTACATCATGCTCAAAACGTTCTTGGTTCCCATCAAGTGTTATAATTTTCTTTACAGTTCTGTTTGTTGTTGTAGTTCCCCCTGATCTTTGCTATGATTGGACAAACAAAAGCACAATTAACCATGACGTCACCAACAACATTCCATGACGTAAGCATGAACTTGCCAAAATGCCTACAAGTAATGACAATAACAACATGTATACATGAAACAAGCAATACGTTTAGTAAATATTACATAAAGTCTACGTCAAACAAATCTGACATGCGTATATGATGTAGATAAGTAATTAATGTACTATAATACACATTTAGTCATGCAATAGTTACGACAAATGTAGTCCTTATTACCAGTCATTCCTTTCTTAAAGTCGCACTGTCTATATTAAATTGTGTTCGAATATAATTCAAAGTAGTTCAGTATCTAACCTCATTTATCGTATCATCATCTTCATCTATTTGTGTCTCTGAAGTATAAGTATTACTAATTAATTCGGCTAAAAACCACATCTATAATCTGTTCAAATCTAAAGTCAGATGCATCATACATGAGGTCTGACCTAAGTATAATGGTAAGTTGGTCAGCAGGAAATGTACCAAGATGTTTTCTCTTTATTTCAGTTGTTATACCTTCTATGTGAAGTCAGATCATTTGCCTTGAACTTTTGACAATCATGTACCATGCAGAAATATGTTATGCGCGAAACAATACAAGTTCTGCTAGGCATGTCAAAAGAATAACACAAGTTCGTTTCCTGTATTAATTGATGCACGTGTGTGTTGTCAGTAACCATTTATTTCTAGCGCGGGGATTCGCTGATGAGCTAAGTCTGATAGAATACCGCAAATACCTAGCGTAGGAACACTCCACTAGGCATACCTGTGTGCGCGCTCTCCATAAAAGGAGGCGCGGGCTATTAATAGTAACATGTGTGTAACAAGATGGCGGCCGGCTGCTGCCGAGTACATAGGTATGTAATTCCTGCTTGCATGTTTCAATACAGGAAGAAGGAAGAGGTTTCACTGACTGTGTATATACATGAACTAGTGCATATATGTTTACACAAATATGCTGACATAAGTTTGGCTCTACTTGAAAAAATAAACTGATAAACAAGAGTGAGTAACATTCAGGGTTATGCCATGTATTCATTCCAACCGATAAACTCGCTGTTGATATTGCAGATAAACACAAATGTGTATTCCCCAAGTAATCAATGCTTACACTTACAACGTGTGTGAGTGGCACGCAGTTACATGTGTTTGCGTTTGTTATGAAAGTATGCTAAATTAAAAAAAAGGTAGAAAGGCGCAAGTCCGAATAAATGTTTAATTGTCTGGTCTAATTCTTTCATTTATTCTACAAGGTGACGCCATTCAAACACCTCATTAGTCGTTTTATATTCAAACATTGTTGATATCTGAACTACTGATAATCCGTTTAAACATGTCTAGATTTAAGTTTACACTCAAATATAAGTAATGTTTATCCTTGAAAACCTTTTTTTTAAACAAATGAAACAAACTAGTATTACGTCGTTTATGCTCAAACAATTATTATTCAATTCAAATGAAATATAAGGAGATATGTCGTGTTGCCAAGCTAAGCTTGCCAAAATATGTTCAGTTTTAGTTAATTGTATTAACTTGTTTGTTTTTCTATTGGATCATTATGTTACTATAAATAGCTCCACTGAAACCAATCTGCACAGGTAAAGTACAGGTATGTGCCCAAAACAGGGAAGTCACCTGGTGGAGCTTTGATCGCTCACCATGGTTACTGTCACTTCCTGGAAACAGGTGCTTGCTTGTCACTACACACAACCGCCATTAGTAAACAAAAGTGACTACTTTACCAATTATTTGTAGACGAAGTAAAAAAGCACATATTTTTAAACTTAAATCCTGTAAATCCCGTAACTTTTAATAGATCCATGAGATCTTAAATATGAAGTGTATTATATATGACTACTTATCGTGCACTAATAATCATAAAAAGTTACCTAATCTAAGTAATATCGTTATGATGGTATAACTACTAGTAAAGTGGTAATGATAATAAATCAGGTAACGACGTGCAGATGCGCTTCATTAGTCAACCAAATCATACCGTTTATATTTGATTAGTCTAGTCTACAGAGTTATGATATATTCTGAAAGTTTGCCATGACAACCGCATTCAAGGGAAAAACAGCTGACGATCTTAAAATGTGTTCTTTTCATAAAATGAGCCTACTTCTAAGATGGGGTGTAAATTCCGTATAAGAATAATCCGTTGACGTTCATAGATCCGTTTTGTTCACACACATTCTCCTGATAACTCCTCTGATAGATGCTTTATGTCCATGTAATCCTGGTTTGTATGTTTCAAACGCTAGTTGAACCCTTTAAAACCTGATGTTTGGTTCTCCTTGAAAATCTACACGTTGGCTTAGTGACAGGATGCACTTTGAGACATTTTCAGATGTTCAGTTTAAAAACACGAACAACAGGCAAAACAACAGATGCACACATAAAACACCAGTAAAACACGTCACTAAAGCAATACTGACACATGACACGATATTCAAGTAAATCCAGTTTTGTTCCACTTTTTGTAACGAGTTTGTGTCCTCTGAAAGCAATTCTTCAACAAAAGCACATTGATGATCAACTAACAAACACACGAACAATATTGAAACAGTTCAAGCCACACGACGGTGATTTAACAGGAACAAGTGGTCTGTCATCTCCAAACAGAAAACTTTCATAACTTTGGTTAAAGAAGCGAAACACTTTACGTTTGTTAGTGAGTACAATATCAAACATGCTATGATATATCCTGACATATACACTGTGATATCAGAAATGAAAAAAATAGAGAAACAAGAAGCAGTCCCGAAAGTTATAGTTGTTTTAAATGAAATGATAACTGAGGTTAGAGCCCTTTAGTTTAAGAATGAACAATGATGAGAAGAGTTTGAGACATCGTGGCTGAAAAGGTCAGTATAAAATATATATGCAACAGAAATGTTAGAGCAAAACAAAAAAGTTTGCTGGTTAGTAGCATAGTTAAAGAGTTCAGCCACAAAGTTAAAGATGAAAAGCTAAAAAAAGTATGTACCTCGAGTCTGTTCTGGGAGGAAGGTGAATTACCCCTGTAGACGTTGTATGTCTTAGAGATGCGGGTCACCTTCGTGCTAGAGGAATCGTCGAGATAACTGTCCATCGTGTTCTAATTGATAGTCGGCTCCTTGGATTAAATTAAACAAGATCGCGAAATTAGACGTCTGCACGCTACTACAACAGTGTCTGCTCTGCGCCGGTTCTCCTCAGACAGACTCCTTTACCCTTGACTTCCCGAAACAGTGTTCCTTAAATACCTATATACATTAAGTTATATAGGAAACCTGGCCGCTAGAGGGCGCTATTTAAAGAGATTTACCTGAAAATTCTGCAAGACGGGGTGAAATCGGATACATTCGGTATAGGGGAGTAACATAACGGTAAACCACGAAGCCTTTTGCTTTCGCCAGATTGTGTATATATAACGGTGAAATTGCTGAAGATTTGATGAATACATTTACTTGTTGAATAGAAAACTTGGAATTACACAGTCTTACAGGGAGGTGGGGGACCTATGAATTGTTGATGGCTATTAGATAATCATGATACAATCAAATAAGCATCAGCAGAACGGGTTTGCTGAATTAAGGCTATATTTTCTGACTTCTATATATTCTATATTAACTTGTAGCATGTAAAACTATGTGAGAGTATGGCAAAAGGTTTTGGTTAAGAAAAAGAAAACAAAACAGAAGAAAGTAGGAAATGCCGAAAGTGTACAGTTATATTATCGTCAGTGGTAGTTTTAGTATTGATGGATGCAATAGAGGAGTACACGCCAGTATTTCCTGGAACTGTATGTTAGTAGTGGTCAGGAAGAACTATCGAGGAAGTAGTTAGTAGATGTATCAGTAACTACCTTGCTCATAATGTCCAGTTGATTATGCAATATACCTCTATTACTGGGTTGTCCTAAGTGGTAATTAACGAGGAAACAAATGGTAGCTAATTATTAATAAACATATTACACTAGCTCACTCAGACACTGTCCGCGTGTTGCACTCATACGACCAGTGTCCTCGAATTACCCCGTAAGTTGAACGTTCTGTCAGTGGTCAGCACATGTTCCAGAACTCGTTTTGTTATTGAGAGAAAATATAGTCGTTCAAAACAAGTAATCATTGGGAATACGTCAGTGATACTTTTTTTTTCAAAGATCTCCAATGGGTTCTTTGAGCGAAAATATATAACGTATATGACTGCGTGTTTGAAAATGGTTGCCAATATTTAAAACTGAAAGAAAGCTTTAATTTATAATCAAAACGACGATAACATTTGTATTTTCCTGTTAAATCCTGGATGCCCTTTCATCAAAGCGTCTTGGTAGTGAATTCTAACTGCGATATGTTACAGTGACCAATGGTCAAACAGTATGACACACTTAGATTAACAAACAACATGTAGGATAAGTGATATAATTGGGCATCCCTGTTTCACAATGTTTAAATTTTAAACTGAATAAAATAATGTGTCAAAAACTCTCTTAGACTTTAACTAATCAACAGGAACAGTTTAACTTACGGTTGTCAGAGCAACGAACACTTGTTTTTTTATTGTTTACAGGTGGATAGATTAATGCACATACATTCTTTCTGTGTTTTTCTAGGGTAGTAATCAAGTATCGTACTGTGGCATAAGTCATTACTGTAGTATGGCTATGCACACGACATCTCTACATTATTGAACAGTGAGTAACACAGATATTTGTGTTTACTACTTGCCCAGGTATTTCATACACTAATAACTACAGCCAGTATTCTCCAACACTAGTGTCATACCAGAGAACTAGAACTGGGTTAAATGACTAATAACTGTAATGGTGTCTTCTTAAGAATGGGAAACAGGTGTAAGTTTAGTTCCAGACGTGTTCGTGTATGCCCAATAAAAATAGAAACAAATAGCACTTCAACATTATATAGTATTAAATCAAAGTAATGCGGGTCATACCTTGACATATCTTAATACCAGTAGATATTAGACACACCAGTTGACACTTTTAGCATGTTTGTCAAAAGGGTGGATGGGCTCTTGCTCATCAATAGTAGTCATGTAGGTCCCTAACACAAATATAGATAATGGGTATGCTAGTCTGCCCATGACAACAATTGCATACAAATGATATCATCCAAGTTTCATCGTTTCAATGGGAAAAGTAACATGTAGTGAATTGGTAAGTTTTGTTTCTGGGTCTTCATTTTGAACATCGATATATTGTTATATATCTTTGTAAGTTGTAAAAAGTCTTCTACTTACACATATGTTCAAGTTCCCAATAGTGTGTATACATTAATCGTGTATTGAAAAGCACATGTGTAACACCTTTAATACAGTGGGCTACGTGATGCATGTTACACGACTTGATAGCTAATTGTCTGAAGATAGTCATATCGGTTGTAAATTTAATTATGCTGTCACGAGATGCACATTCAACCACCGCGTTGCACATGTTGTTTGAACATATACACGTCTTTATCAAATGCCAATAAACCACTCTTGCCAAGCAGTTAATCAAGCGAGAAATGCATGCTGTGTTTGTCTTAAATTAGGTTCTTGTTTGGGGAGAATGTGTTGTGGTAGCAACGATGCACACTTTTATATAAAAAACCCATCTAAGTTATTGTTTATATAGGTCTGCTTTGCATCAAACGCTTTGCCAAGAGGATGGATGTAGGATTGATATTGGTTGAACGATTTTGGAATTACTTATAAAATCGCTAAAGTACTAGCAATGTTAAGTTAGCTGTTGTTTTAGCAATGTTAAGTTTGCTGTTGTTTTAGCAATGCTAAGTTAGCTGTTGTTTTTAGCAATGTTAAGTTAGCTGTTGTTTTTAGCAATGTTAAGTTAGCTGTTGTTTTAGCAATGTTAAGTTTGCTGTTGTTTTAGCAATGTTAAGTTAGCTGTTGTTTTGGCAATGTTAAGTTAGCTGTTGTTTTGGCAATGTTAAGTTAGCTGTTGTTTTAGCAATGTTAAGTTAGCTGTTGTTTTAGCAATGTTAAGTTAGCTGTTGTTTT
>ENA-OREC01000582-OREC01000582.1-marine-metagenome-genome-assembly--contig:-NODE-582-length-15048-cov-13.250818_pt1 | contig 15048 bp, 4 predicted proteins | sample MGYA00248626_ERZ508543 | MGnify/ENA primary metagenome ERZ508543 (study PRJEB26211, sample SAMN05518279) | marine metagenome | isolation source: Puget Sound, Washington, USA | host: Bankia setacea... | reverse complement strand
AGGTTGTATGAAGGTAGACGTAGGACATAGCACATAGGTTGTATGAAGGAAGACGTAGGACATAGAACATAGGTTGTATGAAGGTAGACGTAAGACATAGAACATAGGTTGTATGAAGGTAGAAGTAGGACATAGGGGATAGAAAGAAATAAGGGAACGTGATTGTACACTTATACAAGAGTAACATTGCAACCATCGGATAAACATGCATTGCTTATTTAGAAATCAAATGTATCGAACCAAATGATGCATTTTGAGAGATTATCTTGGTACATTCAAACACATATATATGTACAACGTTATAGTGAACTACTTTAAACATGCTTTTTTATGACAGTTGACGCTACTTAGTAGAGCTATTCTAGTGGAATAATTAAAAAAATAAAAAGTGAGTGAAGTACGTTTTTTTTCGTTGACAATGTTGGTCACAATTTATTGTCCCCATACATGGAAGAGAGTGGTGTTGTTTTATGAACAAATACCATGTAACCTTTCTTAAATATGGCAAACATGTTCAATAGAAAAATAGGCAAATGGGAGAAGTTCAATAATCTATGTTGTAAAAGGAAGCATGCTCACGGCCGGATTTAAAATTGAAAACATCAAATTTAAAATGCATTTATAATGAAGGAAAATAGGGAATATTTACCACCGAGTTACTTCAAAGTTGTTGTTTTTTTCATATATAACCAGACGTTGCCTGTGTGCACGCTTACGATATTGTAAATGCAAATGTACAACTTAATTGAATCTAAAATGCACGGTTATCCAATTCTATACCGGTAGGCTCTTCTATTTCACAACAAAATGTTACAAACACGTGTTTTGTATGCACATATCGACATTTAATACACGTTTAAATGCAATCTTCATGGGAAATGTTCAACAACAAGTGTGTTAAGTTATTGCAGACTAGTTTGCATCAAGGCAAGCTAATACATTTGTTTTAAGAACTAAGGGAGTTCCTTTAAATCACGTTGAATGAAATTTAACTAGACCACTGTCCCATAGTTGTATATTTTATGCACACTGTATTTACACGCATTGTATGGATTTTCGATTGTCCAATTAGATGCATACGTGTATTTTCAAAGTGTAACCTGATTACTGTTCACACAATTGTATATGAGTAATATGTGGAAAACGGTTTACCCTTATACATTGTTTGTACGTACACATGTACTCTTGCATTATACAAGTATATGATTCCCAACGGTATATCCCGCAAACACATCATAATGCACAATGGTTAGGTACGTGGTAACAGTCAGTTATAGTTTGGAATGTTGTTTTAATATGAAATTGATTAACTTTGTCATTATTTCCAGCAGGTCACTTCCGTAGTTCTGTTCCTATTCATTTAATAAAGTGCTACTCGTATGTTAAATCTAATTGTTAAATGTGATCGTTTGTTGTTATCAGACCTTCGCTGATTAGCAAACTGTGATCCCTTGCTTACCTAAGTAACTGCCACTAGCTATCATAATTGACCCCTGTGCATTTAGACAGTTATCGTATACATACTGTAGGCTATCACCAAGTTGCCTGTATACCCAAACTGACCACAGGGGGGAGAGGGGGGGGGGTGGCTTTTACCTAGACCGTTCTGAGTGGTTAAATTTGAAATATGGAGGTCTGTCGGGGATGGTATTGCCCATTAGAGCAGCCTATTTAAGATTAGTACACATTGTTTCACCATGACCCAAGCATAGGGAGTTCCACGATACTATAAAACTACCACTCTTCACTAATCACATTAGACCTTTAATTGATTGCATCTGGATACTTGTATCTCATTTAATGATTTCACTAATGATGAATACCACTTATGTTATTTGATTTTAATATTTGGTTATACGCGCTTTTAATCCATAAGCACACAGCAAGGTTTTATTTGTCTAATGCCAATACTGGAAATCGGTTCTCATATTAGCTGTGCATCAATACTACAGAATCACTTACATAAATTCCCGAACATGTTCATGTTAAAGTGAGCTTAGAGTATTTAATTCCGCCTTTACTCAATTATATTACCCCTGGCGATATATTGGCAATTTACTCAAACGTTTATAATGCATATATTAATGAAATGAGATAAAGAATTTGGTTACTACGCGACTGTTTTTTTACCGTTTTTTTCAGGACTTGGGAGTATCGCTGTTGTACATATGATCGAGACAAAGCACGTGACCGTTTACCTTATTCAATGCGTAATACATGTATATGACACTCGTTTTCTTTTAAAACTATTGTTTGCATGTATATTGTATGTGTTTATTGTAGCATGTAATGTTTGTACATTTGTGTTGTTTAGTTTGGCCTGCTGTTATGGTAAGTCATACCAAGACAGGCTCTCATATTTCTTTTAGCTCAAAACGTACTTTGATAAGCCCGGTTTAGTGATGCCCGATCATTACGACTGAGAGACGGAGTCATTAAACATATCATATTAAACCGGTTTCATCATGTCATATTAATGTAACTTTTCTGTTATAAGAGTAGGTCTAAGCATCAACCGTCGAACTGTCATTATTTGATTTATGTCATAATGCTTTGTTACTAATTAAATATTCATACGGTTTTATTTGTTTAAGCGTAATGTCGTCGTAATGTTGGACGTGAAATCGGAGAATTATTGTTTATCATCGAACTCTGTGTCGTGCAAGTAAACAATTCCTCTTTACATACACTGAATGGCATCCGACTATTAAGGTCATGGTATTTGTATTTTGATGACACGACACATGCGTGTAGAGGTTACCTTTTGTTGATTGGGTGCGTTCAAAACACTTCTACCGAGTCTGATGTACTGTGAACGAAAGATGAGGCATATATAATGTAACACGTCACTAAAGCAGATAACTCTACAATACTACTGCAAAAGTAAAACAAAACAAAACAATCATCAATAGCTATCTAATCTACCATGCATTTACGCTAGCACGACTTTTATACATGTATCTACAGATGTTTTCTAATCTCTAAATGTATCACAGAGGGACTAAACAGGACAAAATTAGATTTACACTTAACATTAACGTTTTATAGAATAACTACAGGTAATTGAGAAGTATAATTAAATAAACATGAATAATTTCTATAGACAGGAATTGCGTGCACTTTTTAAAACATAACACCAAACTATCTATAATGTACTTATGTACTGGTTATCTCATTGCGTTTAAATAAAACTATTGGATTGAACACCGATACCTTTCTTGGTGGCTTTCTAGTGTTCCTCCCAATTCTTAGAAAACCCTGCAATATAACAAATACAGATATTTAATTTCTATTTCAGCGCTTATTTACCGAATAATACCGATGTGAAGAGAAACCAATGGCGTCATTGTGCAGCTATGCTCGGTTTGTAAATTCACCTGATCTCATAAGTGGTATACTTATTTCGAGAGAACATTCACAATAATATAACTAATGAAGAAAGATAAATATACGCGTTTGTTTGGGATGGATTAACACAAACCAGCAGCCTAAGCCAAACTACACACTGTATACTATTAAATGTTAAATATAGAACGTAGATCGTACTCACATCGTCATCTGCAGATTTTCCAATTCTCAAAAAGCCCTGAAATACAGAGTATACATGAATGAAATTGAGTTGGCACATTACATTAATAGTTACGTTACCAAGATACGTATATCGATGCATATAGTACATGCTCGTGGTAGAACATCTCAAAAAAGGCATCTTGTTTAATGGACTTAATTACACGAGTTCATTATATATACGTTTTACCTTTCTTCCAATATACAACTGAAACCTACAGCATCCGATACGCTTTTACTACAGGTCTTCAACGATTTATTTAGACAATTACATTTATGTACTAGATGTTTTTTTGTAATAATTGTATCAACTTTTAATTTTGTTTGTTTGTTATTCCATTGAAACTGATAATGTACCTCGTGTTTTAGACTGGATACACACGTAGGTAATTTGGAAATCAGTACCTTGTATGCCCTCGCTAATACATATCAACAGTGCTGACAACGTGTTACAATGTACTTACCATTTCATCTTCGTTTCCTGACCTTCCAATTCTAAGGAAACCCTGGAAAAATAAATAGTCTTAATTTGATATGAAGGACACTCACTCCATATTCTTCACATAGTGTTTGTACTTCTCTTCACGTAGTATGTTTCATTTCTGTAACGTAAGCCAAATCTTGACAACCATTTAACGACTGAAGTGTTGCTTCAATCCCCCCTCCCCCACACACACAACACATGTTTATGTAAAAGACGAAGGGATTATATTGATGGTAAGACACTTCTAGACACAATAAGAGAAACTCCTTTTTTACGGGAATAATTTTATGCATCTGGTAAAACAGACATATGTATGCAGAACTTAAATTGTTTTAATTTGGTTGGCTGTTTGTTGGCATCGAATGTACTTAACCAATCACGTAAATAATAACGATTGCAATGTCTACGTTGAAGCAATGTGTCGCCCGCTCACCCATTTGTCTTCATATCACCAAAGGTGATGACTTGATTGAACAGTGTTAAGTTGTATAATAAATAAAACTGTGTCATGTCTCTTAGTTAAATAAATAATTCTAAAACGGTCCTGTGATTTTCTCCTATACACAAACAAGTATACTAGGCGTGTTTTATCCTGGGACACTCGTGATTTAATTCAAACGCACCCGTAGTCGTACCCATATTTTATTCTTCGATAAAATACGGGTACAGATGGGTTCCTTTCTTAAATATAACACATTTATGTTCAAACCAGTCATAAGAAGAATATTTCAAACCTAACTAATACACTTATACAGTACAACACTCACCTCGTCATCATCAGCCTTTCCAATTCTTAAAAAGCCCTGAAATAACAACACTGTGTTTAAATATGCTGCTTAAATACGAACATACCACTTTTGTACTTGCAAAATATGTTGTCTACACCATAAGAGCGTAGTGTCATTGAAAAACCTATACATGCGTTTATTTCAAAGAAGGTTGTGAATTTAACAACGTTCACATCCGTTAATTTATTTTATTATAAATAAAATATATTTTAGAGACAAGAAAAAACCACAACAAATTCGTGTCGGACATTCACCATGACCTATATGTGTACTTGTCATTATATCATGCCGATAGTAGTACAAGTACGAGTGTTGATTTAACGGACATACAAAAAAACAAAACAAAAATATTTAAGTAAAAGTAAAAGTATATATTTTCATTCAAAAAAGGAAAACAACATTTACATATTTTCACACAAAGCTGATATTACAAATCAACAGATATATGTACATTGTTCCACGTATTTGTCTTCGTCTGCCATACCTACGTTTATTTCATATTATATATATAAAGATATAGATTCTGAATCTTAATATATTAACTATATGTTGTCAACTGAACACCATGCCCATGTAAAGCATGCCTATACATACCTCGGGACGTGAGCGCCCTATTCGTAAAAATGGGCTACGTCCAACTCTAAGATAATTTCTCCCAATTCTTAAGAAACCTGGTGACCTCCCGATCCTCAGAAATGACTGCTATGAAAAGACAGACGTATGAACCAGACAGGACAGAATTATGTACAATTAAAGTAAATGTACAATGGAATTGGCTTATATAACATATCTAATTTATTGCATATGTAAATGCATTATTCTTACTTACTCGTTTGTTTGCTCTTAGAAAGCTATTCGTTTTAAAATCTCCTTTCATTCAAAGATAAGTCAAATCTTACGTAAATACATTAAAAGGCGTACTTTCCTTCCCGTGGCATTGCCCTGATTCAGAACATTACAGTTAATCACAGAAACTGATAGTGTCATATAAGTAAAGAAAACAGCAACAACGACTGAACTTAGGTTTGGTATTTATGACATGATAGATTGTATCACAAAAAGGTTCTCACTGTTACTATAGTTGTAAGATTAAGTGAATATAATGATACTAATCATTGAATTAACTGTCTACTGAGTGCGTTTTAAGTGAGAACGAGTTGGGTTAGGGTTAAGTATGAAGAGCACACACAGAGTAAATAAACAATGGTGTTACAATGTAAAAGTAACGGGATCGATTTGTCTAAAACACATCACAGAGCTTTATGGGCAATAAAATAGAAAGTTAGGGATATATTGAATGTATGTGGTTGCTTTTTACCCTCAATAAAAGCTAACTAGGTCACGACTCACCTCGTCTGAAGGAGATCTACGTCCGATCCTGATCCAAGTCTGAAGGGAGATAGAAAAAGGTAAACCATGTATACTAATCTAAGTCTCAACATTTGCAAAGAATACAAGTTTAACAATAGTTTATTTACAATTAAAAGTACAAAGCTAAATATATATGCACATCGAACTTGGCAGAAATAGGTTAGAAATAGAAATAAATAAAGTGTGATAAAAACTCGTTTATTGTTTATAACCAACTACAAACATGCGTAACTCAACAGGGTTATTAGCAAATTAGGATGGCGTGTATAACATTATCTATTTTGGTTATGGCGATATTTAACGAGGGGGCTTATTTGACATTCAAGTCAATCTTCCATAAGGCCCTCAATTGATTTTAGTTCGATTGTGAAATATCGCTCGAATCCGTTCCTGGAACGAACCAGTACTAAGCAATAAGGGTAAACCATTTTGCTCAAGGAAACAACGGGGGGTCTTTGATGGGGCTCGAACCCACGACCTCCACAATACGAGTCATCCCTTGTGGATGATATTGTCATTTGTAATGTTCAATTATAGAAACTCGTGTTATGTTAACTCACCTCTTTGGGTCCGCCTCTTTTACCAACCCTCAAATGAGACTGAAACAAACGAAACATGCTATGAGTATGGGTAGACTAGAAATATAATTAACAAAACACACTCTAATAGCGACGGACGGAACCAATGCTAAACATATACAGGTCTTATTCAAAACGGTGATATATTAGTATTTAATTTGTGACTATACGTATATTAAAAAGATATAACGAAACGATTACCAACAGTATCTATTCGAACTTCAAGGCGAATTTAACACATATTAAAGTCGGTTGTGTTATTTAATTGATTAATTTCTTGGTTAAATATCCTACATAAGCGGGGCTACGCCTTCCAATACGTATCCATGTCTGTCCGTTACCGCTCCTTCCATCTCTGTGCATGGACTGAAATAAATGAAAACACATGATTGATAAAATAAATACAACATTTGTAGTAAGTCTTACTTATACCAACATGTTTACAGTGAACAATCTAATATAAGACTTATTCCCGGGTCTGTTAGTTACAATAAGAACGATGGGTAATAGTTTGACCAAGGTTACAGTATCATCCTCATCAACTGTTAAAGTAATTAAACTATTTATATAAATGCTGACATGCTCACATCATTTAGACACGTATTGCTTTTTACTTAATGTTCTAATGGCACATATATATTAAGTGAATATCATCAGTATATATATAAATTGAAAATAGTTAAAGAGATGCACAGCGCAAGTAAAGCAAATAAAAGACTGTGTACATCGTTGTAACTATTATAAAAAATCAACATTGATCAGCTTACATCTATCTGGTCATCAAATCCGTAACCTCTCTTGACTGGGCTCATCTGTAGCTATAACAAGTATATAAAACAAAGGGTCATTCTCAAGAAATAGGTCCAAACAATGATCATACTATCACACTGTTATGTCGAATGTTTAAGCTCAAAAAGCTAAGTATATTGTATAATTAACACTGATGATGTATACACGATAGTAAACACCGAATAGTGTACAAACTCACTAACATTGATGAAGATTGTCACATAATAAACATATAAAAAAACGTAAAAAAGAAAAAAGTGAAATGATCTTACCTCCCCATGTGTTGAAAGTACATCGTCATCCAATGAGTCGTCATCCGTCTTTTCATACAATACACGTACGTTATATTGTAAATAATCATAACGAAAAAACACGAAACTTTCTTTATTTTACTTTATGTTTACTATAGCGGCAATGCAGACTTACACTTGGGCCTTTTGTTTCAAAGTAACAATAATTCATTCTTTTTAAACTCAATGAAACGAAATGACATTCGGAAATTCTGATCACACTATACTGACTTAGGTAATTTAATATCATCTCTGTTCCAACTTTGCCAGATATCCAAACTAGTTTATACGTACATGTGTTTCATTAAGAACAACCATTAACTTTATTTAGTCAATTCAATAAATTAATAAACATTGATCTCGTACGATCTAAACTAAGTTAAGAGTTGGAAACGTGTATAGATAAAGAGATTATATGTCACAATAAAAAAAAACGCATGCTTAAGTCAAACAACAGCTCCTGAGTAGGTTCGACCGCCTCATTATGTTCTTTATATCTACTGATTGCACAATTCAACTGCTCGTGATATTGTTATTGTCTTACGATTGCTCAGACTAATTATAGTTTAGACAAATGCTCACCGCCGGTCACAAAGCAAGTTGAAATGTTTGGTCACCATATCTTTTGGTTTCAGACCCTTAAATTCACACACACATACACAACAGGGTCAACATTTGCATCGATTAACTATTTTGTTTTTAGCGTTAATCGGACCAAATAAATTCTAGTAAATAAGATTGTTTGGTGATATGTTTCGTGTCAGAAGACACTTAAACACGTATCTGCTACACCCTAAACACTAATGTACGAGTTTTACAACAAAAAGTAGAGAAATATATATCGTATATGTGTACAATATTCATTTAAAACAGACACAATGCATCGCTATATAAAACTGTATTTGCGTATTTGTGAATGTGAGTTATTATTCAAGACGAACTATAGTCTCCATACGGTAGTTTGATATGTGAACACGAACATGAATACATTTGTCATTGAGGAATAAGTTCACAACGTCCCTATTAATTGCCACTAAATACAACCGATCTTAGCTGGTTATGTTTTGTCTACAATAACCCAGACGTCGTTGTAAGTTAACGACTTATTTATGTGTTAAAGGTCATGCCGTAGATATGTAAATAAAGACACTGTCAAGAATATGGAAAATAATTTATTGCACGATGTTTTGAATAAAATGTACAACAACAACGAGTAAGTCTATAAATTTAATTATCATTTCCTGTATCAAATGCTAACATAGCATAACGGTTAGACTTTATTGGCAGAGCAGATGTATGAGCCCTTTTGATTTGTTTTATTTGGGAACATCTTATTTTTAGCACCGAGGTCATGGGTAATATGATATATGGCATAACCCTTGCGTTTTGTCCTTTTATTTGACATGTTTATGAGCGTAGCGATATCTATTGAATAAGATCTTGCACCGAAATCACGTGCTTTGTTGTATTTCTTTTACTTACAAGTTGAGCCCAATGACAGCTGTGTATTGGAGAGTATAGTTTACATATCGCCGACTTCATTGATGATTATTTTATTGGCACATGGCACAACTTATCTCTCATCAGCATCATGTAATTTGTTTGTTGGTACAATTTTCATTACTTAACTTATACACTCTTCATTCAAATATCCTGTTTAGGCAGTAAAGATATGTATGCATATGTCGGCATTTTTGTTGAACGAACCCGTACGGATGGTTGAGTTGATTTTCAATGCTTCACGCTCTTTTCAAAACGCTGTATACGTATTTAAAAAGGTAACTCACACGCGCACAAGGAATATGTTGATATATGTCTGTCTATACGTTGTCTGAGCTAGTACAGTAAGAATAGAAAATATGTTTATAAAAGTTGTGTCTATATATGTAGAGAATTACTACACAGATGAGGTGCATGCCTTTCATACCGACTCTCCGATGGTACCAGCCCGACCAATCCTTAGGAACTGAAACAATACATAAAATAAATAGATGATCTAGAAACAACAACATATACACGTAAAGCTAGAACAGAACGATCTTAATCAAGTAAATCATATAAATCCTAAGTCTAAAACAACTATAAAATAAAAGACGAATCGAAAGAAATACACGTAAAATGTCAATGAACTAGTTATGTATACAGTATAATTGAACAGAATACGTGAACAAAATATGTAACATGGCAGTAGTTTTATTGCAAACTGAATAAATTATTCGAAAAAGTAGACAAAAAGGTCGTTTTGAAAGAGAAGGAAAGACAATAAACACTATCTACAAAATCGTAATTTAGGGCAAGGGAAGGTTAACGTCACGTGATTCACATAACATATTGGTTCAATGTAAACATGGAAAGCAACATATAAAAGCTGTCGGAATTTCAACTGACAGAATAAGTAAGAAAGGCTCTCGTGGGTGTCTTCATGTATGCCAGCTCTAAATAAACAAAAACTCAAGTCCTTTGCGTCGCAAACAACGGCGTCAAAAAGCATCGCACATACAATGTTATCGACAAAAGCACGGGAATTGGATGGTGGGTAGCGGTCGTTTTGATTAACCATGCGTAGTTGTCTAACTTTCTTAAGATAAGTCTTAATGCAACCGTCGAGAATCACGTGTGGATGTTTTACATGCAGTTTTCCTCGGTCGTTTAGTTTAACTGTTACCGTATATCAACATTTTACATTTATAAACAATCAAATTGAAGCAGTTTAATAATGGTATAGTAATGGGTGTGGTGTCAATTTGTTTTGGATTGTACAAACAGTTTATGGCTATATGGATAGGACGATGAAAGCTTGGAGTTTGTATGCTACCATTACCAGTGCTACTTTCCGGGTCTGGGAGCTCGAAACACGTACTGATCCTCATCACTTTGCTTTACAAATGGAAACAATAACTTTAAAAATAAATGATTTGGTTGTCTGCTTTCCTTTTAATACGGAACCACACGTAAGGTTGAAACAGTGTCATTCATTAAACTATTACATTTAATTGTTTCTCAATTACGTAAATGTTTAAACTTTTAAGTAAGATATAAGATGCCAACCGTTATATTAAGTGCATGTTGAAACCCTATCCAGTTTATTTAAACAATGTGTTTAATTAGCGTGTACGTAAGTTAACTGTAGTTGTTTATATTGTGTTTAGAGGTGAACGTAAGTACCGTTTCCTCTGCACGCTTTCCTCTCGGTGCTCCAAACCAGTAGTTTCTTTTTCGGAAAAACTCCTTCGAACGAAAGTAAAAAGGATAATGTTTGAGTTACAGTGAGGGTATATGATGCAAACGCAATGCCATTCAATAATTCGGACTGTTGTCGTATGAACCATTAACAAAGTCTATTATAAAAGGTCGCCTAGTCTAAATATAGCTGTTCCATGGATTCGTATGAAAGTGATATCTATTTGTGTTTATCTTATTTCTGAAACGTTTACTGACTTCATTTACAAACTTAATATATGCCATAATTTAGGACTATAGAAGGATGATATAACCGTAATATATAACCGTAACATATAACGTTGTGCTCCATATTAACAATGTATCATTATTTACTTTTGTTCTTCTTCGTATTGTGAGAATTTAAATTTCGAATTTGTATAAATGTGACAAACCTCAACTGTGTGAGGTCGTCTTTGTAATAACGGGCGATAGAAGTTATAGAAATCCTACAACAGAAACAAATAAACATAAAGTAAAACATATACCACGCATACAACCACCGATACAAGTCCTTAACATGACCTTAACAAGTCCTTAACATGTCCTTAATCAAACAGGTCACAAGTGGAATCCTTGTCATAACGAGGGTAGAGTAAAAATAATTTAAAAAACACAACATAATTATGTGTAGAAGGCAAACATAATCTCTATTCTAAATATATAAACGAAATTAAATACAAAGATAAATAAATATAAATGAATATATACAAATATATTTGATTATTTGCAAGTGTCGATTTGTTTCCACAATTGGCTACTCTATTTCAATTTAACCGTTAATCATTTAGTGTCTTTGAAAACAGCGAATAGAACTGAAGTGGTTTTGTAATAGAGTCGCCACTGTTATAATTGCTAGTTGATTCATTTATATATGTACATGTTTCCCTTGTGTTATTACTATGTGATTAGGGAAATACAATGTTGTTTGAGTTTGAGATTGAGTTTGTAAGAAGTATAAAGTAATAGCCTAGACTGTACTTACTCTCTTCTCTGTGTCAAGCGACTGTGTCCAACTGCTCTCGTCCGCCTGTTTAAATGGAAGCAACTAATGTGTAGGTGAAACATAAACTCATGAAGTGGACAGAACGTGAGTATAACACAAGTTAAAGAAATTAAATATCTACTGGACAAAATGTTCTAATAAAATGAAATGGCAAATAAATCTGCTTGTAAAATATACTTTAAATTTGTCCATTGAAACAAAACAGTGTACTTTGAAAAAGAAGAATTTAACAGTTGAAAAGCTACAGCGAACAAAATAAATAAGCCGTTGTATACAAGTATATAAATATGAACTAAGGTAAAGTCTCTGTTAAGTCAAAAACTAACGTTAACAGTTGAACTGAACATAAGAAGCACGTGCATGTTTGATTAAATGAATGAGTCTTTGATGGCTACTCGTCGAATTTAATTAAAAGCAGTGTATGTTTAGAACAACTAGAGGATTACAATCGAAGTTATGAAAACTATGTAGGAAAGAGATGAATGAATTATGATATTCTCAACGGGATAAAGAATGGCATGCAGATGAAATTGGACATGCAAGGACGTAAACTGCTCTCGTGAAAATAGCGCTTCGGATTGTTAAAACACGAATATCAAACGGCACGGATTTAAGGTTGCACGTATTAAACCGAGTTCGAATAGATGATTGTCTCGATGTGGGTTACCAGAAGTGTGAGTAGTTTATAAAACAAGCTGTGCTTTATTATATATCATTAACATATTAAAGTTGCCCTTTTGTTGCAAATGAATACATGTTTTAAACAAATATTTTAAGAAATTTTCTTAAACATATTATAATAAATGCTTCTTATAAAGGAATCTGCGTTGAGTTTGAAAGAAAAACAACAACACAACATTGGTTTACCCACTTTTTAACTGCCCGCAAGTACTAATAATATTTTAAGACTAACCCGTTATATATTATGTTTGACGATTTCAGTATATGACAACTAGGCGGGGATTGAGTTCAGTTGTCTATATATTCCACAAGGGCTATATTTCATAGTACTATGTGGCTATCAAGTACAGATGAATATGTAAATGTTTGATTTTGAGCGAAAGTCCACCTTTAAAAGAGCAGAAATGTATGATGTGTTGATATAAGGCGTTCTTCCAGGCGTTGGGAAACATGTTACTGGACAAGCAGGTCTGGTCAAAAAGGACAACATGTGTGCATATACCAAGCTCAATCAAAGTTAAGACGAAGGCAGTCATTAACAGCGCAGTGAAGATGGGTAGGCATACTTCGATATAAAAGTTAGTTGTACCGATTAATGGTCAAATATTACATCGACCAGGGACAAACAACAAATAACAAACACACACACGTACACACAGATACACAGAAGATTGAAGATCACATAACATTCCTTTCAACATTTTTTCCCCAATTCAAGCAACAACAAAATGGGTACATTAGGTATAGATTTTATTACAAAACGACAAGTACACATGTATTACAATTGGTTAATATATACCAATACGAATATAAGTTATAAACGGACACATCAACTCCTCGTATTGAAGTCAGAAAAGGAAATGCATTTTGGTAAAGAAAACCAGTATATATATATAGTAATTTTGGTAATAGCAAAGGTTAAAGTTCATGCAATCGTTACCAAAACATCGTCATCTGGATATCGTATTGAAAATCCCTGTATAAATGACAAATAAATACACAAGATGAAATTTGGCATAGAAATTAAACAGTTTGCCACCCTTTTTTGTAACATAACGTCAACAGAAAATCGACATCTCAAAATACATAAATGAAAACTTTATACAATATTTCAAAAGTCCTGTCGAAATAACAACTACACACAATTAAATTACACAAGATTTTATCATTACTGAAAATTAGTATGTTGACATTGGCAGAATGATAAATAACAACTAATGACACATATAAAACATGTGTATGGTCATTCTAACTGAAAATAATATTTGATCAGCAGATCTAAACCTGCGGAAATCATGGCTGAAAATAAGAAATGATAAGTTCAACTAAACCCGTAGTCACGTGGTTTCCTGTAAAAGAAATATACAAAACAATTAATTATAATTTGCTGGAAGAAAGTACTATGTCCGTAAATTATACAGCGCATTATACGAGTATAACAGAACTGATGTGTTGTAGATATGCTTTACCCCGGAACCAAAGCAAGAACAATCTCCAGTAATATAATTTAGCAGTAGATACAGGAATGCCATTGTCAATTTATGTAAGTGATGTACATTTATGAGAGAGGTGTAAAACAAGTGATTTTACTCAAGTTTATCGTCTAATGTATTTCCAAATTCTTATGGCGGTTTTATGACATTTGCCTCTCTGATTTCCCTATAGAGCCGTACAAAGGAACAGTGTTCTGTCACAAACGCTACAACAATGCTGGTTTCAATGATGGCCGAGAACATCTTTGGTAGTATTTATAGCGTGTGTGTGTGTTTGCCATAAACAGTTATCTATTTTTCTCACGCACGTGTTACTCTCAATAGTACTAAAGGGAAAGTTAAACAGATATATATTTTGTTGTAAACCAGCTTTTTGGCATTATTTATGATGTACTGTAAAGAAACTGCATTTTAATTAGCCCAGAACAGTTCAGTTGATGATACGAAGTTTCAAGTTTCAAAGTGTGATGGCTCAAACGTTATTTCCACCTACCTATAAACAATATACTTTACAAGGATATGGACAGAGATAAAAACTGGGAATAAGTATAAAACGTTACCTAAATAATCATGTTTCGTCTCCTAATATAACGGTAAAGAAAAGATACACGAAAAGCAGAGCTGGGAATCAAACAAAAAAGTATACTTATTTACGTAACACATTGGCCACGAACTTTGAATGTATTTCGTTTTGGTTTAAACATAGCAAGCATGAGCCAAGTGCAACCGTTTTATGTTTTATTTTTGTGTTAAAATCAATCAGATACCATGGCTGATAATGG
>ENA-OREC01000581-OREC01000581.1-marine-metagenome-genome-assembly--contig:-NODE-581-length-15057-cov-13.543191_pt1 | contig 15057 bp, 5 predicted proteins | sample MGYA00248626_ERZ508543 | MGnify/ENA primary metagenome ERZ508543 (study PRJEB26211, sample SAMN05518279) | marine metagenome | isolation source: Puget Sound, Washington, USA | host: Bankia setacea... | reverse complement strand
CAACGGAATGTGTCTTCTACGAGTTATTCACACTATACACGTAAACTGCTTTGGAACAAGTTACTTTGACATTCACAACACGAATTCTTTGATATACTAATTAGATTAAATTACAATTCTAAGAAATGAGTTTTGCACGTATTGATGTTAAGTTGTATACTTGTGAATATTGACTAAGTATTAAGTAAAACCAGAGAATTTTAGACACTTCTGGTTTACCAATTAGTTTGTCGAAATGATATATATATTAGTTTATTACTGACACTCTCGTATCATAATCTATACTGTTCATTTCTGAGAAGGAAGAAGGAGAATAAGTAATACAACACAGACGCTGCTTGGACCATCCGTTGTGCAAATTTCATGTTCGATTATGAGAGGGAATCATATGCGGTCAGAACATTCTTCTCGCTTCTTGTGATTCCATCATACATACAACTTTACTGTTCAATTCTTTCCAACGCTTATCAGCTTCCTTATCGACCAATGGTAGCTAACAAAGTGGGTTGTTTTTTTGGTCCCAACTCCGGTTGATATGGACACAGTGACGTGCTTATCAGATAAGGAAATTGATTGCTCATAAGTCCACATGACATCTCAACATGTGATATAAAAGTGAGGCAGCTTGCCATACCTGGTATAATACAGAGTTGAGAGTGCCCAGACATGGATGGCAAATATCTTATCCTGGTGTTGGCGGGTACGTAATAATTTATCTTCATTTAATGTTATAATGATTACTTATACGAGAAAAAGTATATGCATTATTTGAAGATTCCTCTTACATGAGCTATATAGTAAGGTTGTTTGAACTTGAAGTCAATGTTCTTTGCATTAATTAGACTTTAACGTTGAAAACAAACGACAATGTTACGCTGTTATAAGTTATGATAATTGAATCTGTACTTCGAACATATATCGGCTTATGTTTTGTCAATTTACATAAAACTTACACACTATGCAATTGACACGGTTATATGTATTAAAATAAATGCAAATGGGTCTGGTCACAAGTTATGTCAACTTAGATTCGGTCGTTCCAAAGTTGAAAGTTTGATACTAGAATAAACCCGCATGCCGTATAAAAGAAGCTCCAATGACATTCTATGTGTTTTGGAAAGAGTTTACTTAATGAGTAGAGTTATATCGGTGTTTTTTTAAATGCATGAACACATTCACGATGATAACACTTTGTACAATAAGTCAGTCACACTCTAGCTTTTTTATGTCGAGTATACGTATTTACACTGTCATGCATGTCAAGTATCTTTGTCTTGAATCATTTCTGACATTGACGTTACAAACTGGGAAGTGATGTTCACTTTCATTCCATTAAACCTGTGTCATACTCAAGTCTGCTACGAGTTGTAATTACATTCACGTTCGTTTTTCAGTGTGTTTACTGCAGATGACAAGCTTTTCGTATGTCACTAGTACATCTACTACAGCTGCAACTAACCCTACCAGTGCCAATACAGGCACAGCAACGTCAATCAGTGGTGAGTATAAGAGCAGTATACGAGAAGCTTAGTAATTGTATACTCCACATAGAGTATAAAATAAGGAAACCTCGCTCAAAATACCGCTTGTGACTCCCAGGTAAAGTGGTCTTATTAATGAGTCAAAATTAAAAATTAAAGAATACATGCACTTCCTAATAGTTATTCAACCCTCCTTTAAATCGGGGTGGTGTAAAGTCTTGGGGACTTGGGAAACACAAAACGAACTTATAATATAAGTTAAAACGCTATATGAAAACATAGACTGTGTAACATAATACTTTTCTTTTATATTTTACCTACAACACGAACTAACCAATGCTATATTGTGTCCGTAATGTTTGAGGATCATGCTTCATGAGAGCGTATACATGTACATTGTATAAGGAATATTTAGCTTTCTAGTGCTGTTGTATCATTATATGTTTAGCATCTTCGATACACGTGGATTACACTACGTGTGCTCGTATCGGGTGATGGCCTGAACTTTCATCCAAATAAGTGATTATCAATTTGAAAAAAGAGATACTTGCATAAAAGCAGTTTTTTTTTATCTTAAAGCTTCGAGCACAACCACAGGCTCTCCTAACACAAACTCATCGACGACTTCATCTACAGGATCTACACCAAACCCAGGATCACAGAGCACAACAACAGCATCACCATCACCACCAGGAGCGGGTGTCAGCAAAAACTCCACCGGTAATGGGGTAAGTAAGATGGCGAATCTCTTGAGTTGGTACTTTCGGAACGTGCCAATCGTATTGGAGACATATTGTGTGTAGTTCAATCAATATGTTCAACGCATGCTACTAGTATATAAGACATAAATTAAGAGTTAATCCAAGTGAAATCTTCTCATATGTGACATTAATACCATCAACTATTTCATTGAAAACAAACTTTGCATCGTTATGGCATATCATATGATTATCAACAATGCAGTTGCATCTCCTTTACACACTACAGTAAAATGCAAGTAGATCTTCTACGACCTCATTTGATCCAGGCCACTAGCGGATCCAGTCGTCTAAAAGTCGTCGATCGTAGGTCTCGAAAAGCGCCAGAAGGCACCATTTAGCTTTATTGCTTTCAAATTAATTTTCTCTGCGGATCAAAACATCGTATCAAATAGCAGCAGAATGCACCATTTACCGTCGTTGTTTTCAAAAAATCCAGGATTGCGGGTGGCCCTTGATGAAGTCAAAACATGAGCTTTGCAGTATCAAATATCGTTTAAAAAGTGTCATAATGCATGCAAAAGCGACCTTGTTTTAAATGATCGCTATAACTCTAAATCGTTTGAACTAGCGTCAGAATGCACCGTCCTTATTTTCAAAACTTCCAGGATTGCGGGCGGCCTACTTCGCGCCCCCTTCATGTAGTCAAAGCATGTGCTGTTTTTCTTCTCATTGCAGTTTTAAATATCGTTTCAAAAAAGTGTCATAATGTACGCGAAAGCCTCCTTGTTTTAAAATGATCTCTGCATTTCTAAATCGTTTCAAATACCGTCAGAATGCACCATTTACCGTCCTTGTTTTCAAAATTTCCTTGCACTTATAAATTGTTTCAAATAACGTCAGAAAACATGCTTTAGATACCTTGTTTTCAAAATGTTCTCTGAAGTTAAAAATCGTTTTGGAATGCAAGCTACGACTTTGTTTCCAAACGTTTCTCTGTTCCAAAATATCATTTCAAATAGCGTAGCATATTTGTACCATTTACCTTCATTGCCCAATAGTTCACGACCCCTATAACTAGAAATCCTAGACCCGCCCCTGCAGGCGGTATTATTATTCAGATTGAAGATAGAAAAACGCATCACTGTGGACCTAAAACTGCTTCGTTAGTGTTTGTATTGAGATGACTTAACGTAAATCCTAACGTAAATTGAGCAATATGAAATGTATAGTTAGACCCGATTTACAATGAACGCCTTATCAAATTTGTAAATATCCATGTCATATACAAACACAGGGATTTGTATTGACATGTTTTATATAATGTGTTCATATTACAGGACAGTGCTGCATCTACACAAAGCGTTGGCGTCATGTCCTTTGTAATGGGCCTATTTGTGGCGTTTTGGGCATCGCAGACGAGGTAGTCTCAAAGAAAAGATCTCTATCTGGTCTTGTTTGAAGTACAGCAGTCGAAATATTACATCGACCTTTCCCGTAAGCTACCTCGGGTGATTCCTTTCAATGGACAATCTCGTGTATTGTAGCATATACGTACAAGACCGAGACATTACTATTGAACGTAACCCGTAGGACATATACGTATGTGTTTCGCGTTATTTTGACGGAAACTTTCGTAAGCGACGGAAAGGGCCGAATGAAGTAAACGATAGCACACAATCAAGCACCACCAGCATTACCATTAGTTGCCATTAGAGGAGGGTCGTATATGAAGTCTCCCTGACTGAAAGCAACAAACGATCCGTTGATTCCGGTGGCAATTGTGGAACTCTTAGGCTCATGTGGAAATCAAAAACCGTCCTATAAACTTACAAGCTCAGTCTTCAAGAATACGTCGTTGATGTACTCGATACGCTTGTTATATATTTTGATAGGATCATACATTTTCCGTTTTCTTAGTTATCCTGTTGAAGGTATGACCTTAGAATGAACACGAACTGAAGCGTGTTCTGACGATTTCGTTTGGTATGACTAACTTGTAGATTTACTTATGATTCACTTATGTTTTTCAAAAGGTCATTTTTTACATTCACATTTGTTTTTGTTGTGCATTGAACTATCTTTAGTTTATTAAAAAAACAGTTCTCTTTTATTTATATGTTGAGTGTGATTTTATTGTATTTTGTTGGTTCTTCATCTAGAAGAGCTGTGTAAAACATGTGAATATTTCCCTGTCAGGATATAAAAAGTGTTAACACACATATCAAATTCGAGTTGTAGTTGACAGTTTCGCTTTGGACATTTAACTGAATAACTTATGTTATACGATGTACTCAACCATCAAATGATAAAACTAAGCATAACAAGAAAGACAGCAGTGGCCCTAATATATCGCACACCTAGGTAGGTAGGTCAATACGATGGTAAAATGAAGATATTAAATACATTTGATGACTAACGGACATTTTAAAGGCAAAAATTAACCCACATTCGACTATAATTATTCAAAGACAATAACCATGTACAAAATGGTCCTTTTTTGCTGTTTATCAAAATTGGTCGAAAACCTCAAGTTGAACTAGATGAAGTTGTATTAATCCACGGTCGATAACTGTACTAAACAGTCAGATTTTGCGTGTTGTTTAACTTGGCCAAAACCTATGGGCGGTCATTTTCAGTGTAACGAAGTTTAATGCTGTCATTGTGGAAATTCTAAGGGAGATAGAGTATTGGTATAAACATGTTGTCGATAGATGGTTATACATCCAATGTGTGTAAAAGGTATGCCAAATGTAAGTTGTGTTCATAACTTTCGTTTTTATAATCATACTTCAAGTCCATGTCATCCAGTCTACTATACATATCTAATTTATACTTTTCTATTTAGAGTTTTTTTTATGTGGCAAACAGGAAGGACAAATTATCATTTTGACTTGCCGTTAAAGATAACCTTTATGTGTCATTTAAACGGGCAACTAAAGACAAAGCTCAACATACACACAGAACAAAGAACACCAACGTCATGATTTTCGTTTGGTTATCTTTTTGTTCATAACAATTTCTGTACGTATAAAGCTGTAACCATTGTAATGATGCTACCTGCTTTACAGTATCTATAACATACATACTACAACAGTGAAAACACACACACATATACATCAGATAATGCAGTAAACACCAGTAGAGATAAATAACAACTAGTCTGGTAACAGCTATTTTCATTTATTTGTCAGTTGCATATTTTGATATACTTCTCTGCATATACATATAATACTAAAACCTGATAAGGTTCACATATACACTTGTAAGGTCAAATGCTTATTTCAAATATGGGTAGACAAACACAACAGAACAAACATAACATAAAAACAGTGATTGTGTTACATTTAACATTTGCAAAAAATCAATAAATGAAAATAGTGGTATGTTATTATATCACAATGCATTGCTGATGGTTATTCAACAAAATGTGATAAAACTCCAGTATTTCCTATAACTAAAATTATGACCGCTAAAAACTTCGGTTTTTGGTCCATTAATATGAGATGAATGATCCTAATATCATGTACTTTTGATATTTGGGTGGGTACATGCATTATTCAAACGGTCGTCAATCTTTGCAAAGGCAAAAATATTATAATGCCCCAGTTAACCTTATTCTACCGCACTAATGCCGCAAATTTAATCTTTTTCTGTATTTTACAAGCTTGACTCCATGGTTGTTTTATGTTCAACCTGGCGTCTTTTATATTTGGGACAGTATATGAGTGATTTTAAGTCGCAACTTTTACTGTGACAATTAACAACAAAATCTGTAAGTAAGCTAGTATGGTAGACTGATGGTGATAGTTATAATGCAGGGCAGATAAAATAATAAATGTGAAGGTCTTCTATTTGAGGTTCATACGTATGTCACTAAAAGGCCAAGTCTTAGGCAAAATTATTCACTTGACAAAACAAAAACAGTAGACAAAGTTGATATTAATTATTTGCTACAAACACTGAATCCCATTTCATTCTTGTCTATATTTGCTGTTATTTCAATAAGTGAGCCTTCCCTCTGTTGGCATATGTCATGTACTTGAGTGACATTTTTAACAAAACAAAATGATCGCATAACAAAATTTCAATTATTTATGAGGTCTATAAGAAAAAAACATGAAGCTGTTAAATTCACATTTATAAATGCTTTATCGTTCACACATTGTCTTTACAGGTAACTTTATCCTTCATGAAGACCTACTACTGCCTGGATTCACATAAAAAAACATTAAACTCGTCTTTATGACTAAATATGTTTCTTCACATGTATAAATTAACAACAATATAAGGCAGGTACAAATGTCTCTATTAAAGGTAATACATGCATATGTATTAACAACAACCAAAACACTTATAGTAAACCATTACAATATTTAAAATGTTGGTTTTGAAACAAGAAAAAGGTGGACAATGTTACCTTTCCTACCCTTTGGTTAAACATGTCACTCTGCCACTAAACTATGTAGAACCTATGGTTGATATGAAGACTAAATATCAGTGGTTAAAAATAAATATTGGAAGCTACGATTGGTCTGGTTAATCCTGATATATCATAAATGGGTTAGACTATGAACTACAATACTAGCCTCCATAGGTTTAAATAAATAACAAATATACAAGCATACCAACAATTTTGACACTATATTTGACTAATAGCACTTTGAATGTAACAACATAGCAAACATTGCATCTACAACATAGCAAACATTGCATCTTTAACAACTCAACAACAAGGCATTATTAATAAGTATGATCACATGACTATATCTGTATGCACCAGTGGCTTACATCTTTGTAGACTTGAGGTGTAATACACTAGGTTTGCATGTCACACAATATGAAACAAAACACTTTCAGCACCTTCTTATTTTGGACAATATATTTAGTACAGATTTTGGTGTTAATTAAAGAAGGAGATTACTGGACAAATTGACATCAAACTTGCATAAATGCCCTCAACTAATTTAGTTAAATTGTGAAATCATGTTCGAATACTTTCCTGGAACCAACCAGTACTAAGCAATGCAGGTAAAGTATATTACTCAAGGAAACAACAGGAGCCTTTGATGGGGTTCAAACCCACGACTAAGAGTCAGACGCGCTACAACAAAAGCTAAAAATGATAGCACTTTGGAATATATATCCAGAAAAAAACTTTAAAAAAATGACAACACACCACTTCTACAAGAAGAGTCGAGTCACCTTTCAGACAAGGAGTTGAAATAGAGAATCAGTCTAGAAATTGTAATGTAATATCTTTGTTATTGACTAATTGTTCCAGACTTCAAAATCAAGTTTCAATGAAACTTGAACAAGCTTTAACTTCGTAGAACATATTTTAGAACATATCTGAACTGTCAAACATGCGTTTCTTTTCTATTCAAAATAAAAAAGTAGTGAAAGTTTTTTCTTCAAACAGTTAAAAAATAAACACAATGTATTCTCTGTTATACATTTTAAATGTACCATTACCTTACATGTTCACCTGTGTTGGTTTTCTTTAATCAATCTCACATATTAAGGACAAACAAAGAAGATGACTGTTTTTCAATTCTATAAAGTTAAAATCATATGTAATATACTATGATTAAATATACTTTAATGTAAACGAATCACATGTTTTGGTTCTGTGCTATAAAATCTAACATCATCTTTTTATCCATCTTTCTCCAGTTTTTCTGTAAGAAGTGATTAAGCATCTGAGCTTTTCTTAACTTTACATTTTTCCTATTCACTGTTGTACGTATAGTTTTCCTCGACATGTCTAAATGGTTTCTATGACTTTCATTTATTGGTGTTTGTGTTGCTATGGTGATGGCACTTCTTTCTAACACTGCAACACTCTTTTCTAACTCTTGTATCCTCTTAAGAACTCTGTCTCTATTGGTTTGAACACACTGACTAGAACATAAGTTAATAGCTGAGTCAACTTGTACACTAAGGTTCGCATAGTTGAGCACAAACTTGATAAGATTTGGCGTAGTTTTGGCAATTACTTCTGGGAATAAAATACTGTTTGATTTTCTGGAAAAAAATAAATTACATAAAATGTTAAAAGAAGTACAAAAAACTTTCAAATTATCTTTGTTTAATCATTTCAATTGTGATTGTTTCCAATGTTTTAAGAATTAAGAAAATAGAAAACATTTGATCACAGTTGCACTTCCTATGATTCAAAATACTCTGAACAATTAATAAAACAAAACAACTCTGAATTAGGTAGATTGTTTTGGTCATAATATTTCTTATAGGTAATACAAAATGTATGCATAACTCGCTTGAAATTAATTCTTTGTAGTATAACGTTATCAAAAACTAAGCAATAAATAAAACACACAGCAGCTTACCTTCTTGCAGGAAAGAAAATTATAGAAGGAAATGTTTCTACAGTAAACTCCCATGGAAGATCATTCACATCTGCATTGATTCTACAATATAAACGAGCATTACAAGCGATTAAAAAAGTAACTAGAACAGTGAGTCTAATCATAAAGGATACCTCCCCATCCCATACAAACAAATATCTCCCATGTATCAAAAGTAACTAGAACAGTGAGTCTCATCATAAAGGATACCTCCATCCCATACAAACAAATATCACCCATGAATAATCTCCCTAGAACTGCGATTATCTTTCTTCATGCACATCTTTAGGGTGTATACCACAACTGTGTAAAGTTTCATTTATAACGGTTTATCCATATAGGTTGAATTGCTACAACAAGACAAATCAACAGACAGACAGATGGACAGACAGATGGATGGATGGATGGACAGGGTGAATTCTATATATACAAAAAACAACAACTTTGTTTGCAGGGGTATAACAACTCAGTTTTAGAATAGGTAATGATCAAAATGACTTGTGTCTGTGGAAGGATGCTTTCACATACTCACTTACTAATGCATTTACACAGTTTACCATTATTGAGTCAGCAACATTGAGCATTCTTCAATTGACCCAACTGTATACGGTTGTTGATTTAGGAGAGACTGTACTACTTTAATGTCATGGAAGTTTTAGGCAATACTATGTGAGAAGTTTGTTAATCAGCAGTTCACTTACCTAGCAAAAATAATGCCCTTGTGGTCTTTGAAGTGATTGGCCACAGCAAGAAAAGAGGGAGAGAACTGTGAACAGTAACCGCACCAGTGTGTATAGTACAACAACACTACATCCTGCAATCGTACAAACAAAACGTGTTATCAGTCAGTTGCCTGAATCTTAAGAACTATCAAGATAAAAAAAACAGCACTAGTCAATCAGAAAAAGTGTTTGTCCAGTTGAAAAGTGGGAGTAACTATCTGTGACATTACATTTACACCTTTAATAAACTTGATTTGCCAGGTTGGTTTATTAAGCATCTGTCTAGTGGTTATATGGTCAATTCACACGGTTTGACATGAATATTTTGTAGCAATGTATCACTATCCCCCAATTATTTATGTTGTAAACAGTAAAGTATCACTAAATAATGTTCTTTAATTTAGGAGCAGGGTAAGATTAACCGACTGTCATTGTTATTACTAAGATAAGGTTGAACAATTAGCTTGAAACTACTCTTCCAATTGAATAATTACCTTGTTGTTATCCATGACAATCTCTTCAAATGTTTGACTGGTGACTTCATGTATACAGACAGTAGTATCTGACTCAGTTATACATTCTGTTGGTGTAGTAACTAGTGAGGATTGTCTGTAACGACTCAACCTTCCTTCTGTGTAGTTTTTCACAAATGTTACTGAAATGAAAGAAAAGTCTATAATAATAATGGCATATATCTTAAGAAGTTCATCAAATACAATGTTTATAGAAAAAATTGGTTCTCACATTTTCATTGACTATATCGAATCTACTGTACCTTAAAATGTTGCTATCTTTAAAAAGGATTCTTAGAATCTTAGTTTATACCTATTTATTTTAGTTTGATTGTAAAACAAGCATTTTTTGTAAATCACGCTCGCATCCATTCCTGGAACCAACCAATATTATTAAAGTATCTTTTTGAAGACTGGTTTGGGTAATTCCATTCATGACAACTTCTTTTAAAAAACTGTGTGAAGTGTTTCTCGAAAATATATTATCTATATTTCAGTTATTTGTAATGCTACACAGTTTTGAGTATTGAAAAATAATCATTCATTCATTAAACAAAGCCGAGCATTTTTGGGAGTGTACATTTTACATGCATACCTAAATTTCGATAGTTTAGTTGCTCCTTCATCACATAGACCGCTTCATCTTTCAGATCAGCTAATATCACAGAAACTTCACTTTGCTGTTCAGGGACATTCACATTGAACTTTTTCATAAACGCTGAGTGATATGAACTGTCTATGTAATGGAAATTAACCGTTTTGTTGGTCCTACACCCTAAACCTGTTATATTACCGTTATGTATATCACTGAATGTAGTTACATAGTTTGAAAGATTGTCTAGAGACGGTAAAAACTTGGATTTCTGTAGAGACAATTTATTGAGGTATTGAGTGACTTTAAAATGATCACTGTTTATCACAAACAAGTCAGTGTTTCTTCTTCCCTCCCCTGATACGTGCTCTCTAAAAGAAGGTGGAAATGGAAAACCATCCTTCTCACAACAAACTGAATGGTGCTCGTTTATGTTGTAAAACTGGTAAAGATCTGAGCACCAATTGAACACACTGATTGGCCACCTGGAACTAACCCCTGGATGAATGTCTATATCACACACTGTAGCACTATCTTTACTTTTCTTCTGCACACAATATTCACAAATCGGATGATGCTTGATTTTAACAAAGTTCCTCGGTAGTGACACACAGCACTTAGAGTTAATGGAAGACATGTTGATACTGGAATGGGTGGAAGATTTTCTAGAAAGGCACTGGGTATGGAAGTCTTTGGCACTTTGAAGCTGAGTGAGAGAGTTTTGTAAATACACGTTCAAAATGCTACGAAAATAGCGGGTATTGTTTCCACACGTTCTAAAGTCAAGGCTGGCCAACTTTACCTGCAAAAAAACCAACAGAAATAAAGAATGTTAACCAAAGTAGATAGGACTGAACAGTAAGATTGTACAGGTCAGCGATGATACTCTAGAATTTAGGATAGCTTAAAACTTGGCAGTACATATTCTATATTCTTACATGCTTTCCTTGTTACAATTCTAATACAAAACTAATAAAACACATGGAAATTACGATTTTAACAGGATCAACCAAATTAAAACTCTTTCATAAATAATGATATAAATAGATGAGTCAAGAAAAAAACTAACAATTCTTTCATTACAATATAAATAAGAAAATTTCAAATCTGTCAGTTGTCATTTTTTTCTACTTACCATGTCTAGAAAGGGGTTAACATTGAGCAGGGGGTTAGAAGGCGCAAATAGGAACACCGATGGCCCTTGTTGCATAGGAAGGGACAAGGTCAAACTCTTGATGCCAGGTGGGACCAGCCATGGGGATAAACTCTAAAAGATGAAACAAAGTACATGTACCAAATAAGTGATATCTTTACTCTCCTGACAATGTCATTTTTCCTAGATGGCAGAAAAAGTATAGTATAAGTCTGGAAAAAAACCAACATGTGTAAAACTACATGTATTATAATTCAAGCTTGAGGCTTTCTTTTCTAAAGTGTGCAAGTAGTTATTAGATTATGATATGGAATAAGTCTTACTGGACAGAGGATGAACAATTACTTTTTTGGAAAGCAGCTAGTTCTGGCTATCTGCTATATGAAAAAATCACCAAACCAACCTTGAGCTTGTTCCATTTATTACAGAGTTTAGCATATCAGTATATGCAGAGGCACTAAATAAACTTGCAATGTGCTCATCAATACTGACCATTGTTTTAACAGTTTTACGTCACTGTTTTAAGTAATCTTTTAAAGGCGCAACAATCGCTACCAGGGCAGCGAGTAAATGGGGAGGGGCTATGAATAAACGCTTTGGACTATCTACATGTCTGTTATACTCAGTGATCTAGTTTAACAGTGTTGTATGTTGTCTGATATCAGTCAGTTACTAGAAATTCAAACAATAGCATTTGGTTATGTTTACAACAGAGAGTTCATAACCCAGCCTATACCAATTAGCCCCGGCAAATTCAAATTTTGAATCTGACAGTTGGATTCTTTTCTCAAACTCATGTTTCTGGTGGTGTTATTCTTTTCTCAAACTCATGTTTCTAGTGGTGTTATCAAAATATTTTAGTGAGTATAATTAGTGTTACCTTCATTCTAGATGCCTGCAAAGTTTAATTGCTAAATTTTTATTTCGAAAATAGGGTTCCTGATGTGAAGCATGCTTAAAATTGTACAAAAGCTTGCCCCAGCGCCAACTACAGACTTAGATAGTCCTGTTGCCCCTTTAAGTTATATACACTCTACTCTTCCTCTGAATCAAATATTAGAAAACAGTGAGAATTAAAAAGCAAGCTGTTTAGCCATTAGGCGAAATTGTTCTTGCAAGAGATTTTTGAAAAAACAACAACAAAAAAACAAGCAAACTTTCTAGTAATGTTGTTCATGTGCAACTAATTTGTAACGGTTCTTACTTTCTGTTTGTACTTGCTGACCCAGCTGGTGATGTTACCACATGTCATGTTGTAGAAGAGGGGATACTTCTGCAGTAAAATAATGTGTACAACTCTAGTGATTGTACCTAAAGAAAAAAAATGCAAATCACTCTTTCAATAAACTATAGAAAGTCCATGGTACTGATCAACTAATCCACTTGCACAAATGAAACACATGCACACATTGAAGGTTTGAATAAAAGAATCTAAACACCTTATCTAAATGTCCAAGAGAACTTGATCATTTAATGGCTGTTTAAATAATTGTAACAGAGTCAGGTTTTAATAAAATTCAAAATAATGACCTCTTTACATTTAGCCCAAATCCATAAGTAAAATTGTACCAATGAGCTATCTGCATTTTCCTAGAAAACTTATACATGTAGTTAATTAACTTTTAAAAGAACAACAGTAGTACAAGCAGTACACCTTAATATCTTCACAAGAAATTGCATTCTACTAACTAAATAATCTATTATGTCTATTATAGAAGTGTGATGGTTAAAAATCAATATCTGAAATGAATTCAATGTCAAGAAAGATGTGACACTGAAGCAGACTTATAAGAATAGGCTTGTAGTAAAATGGTTTACCAAAGTAGTGTTCCCAGCTCTAGTGAGGACAAATCTACCTGGGCTCAGCAGATTTAAGGCTTTTGCTAAAACTACAGATTGTAAAACCCCAAACCTAACAGGCTGGTAAAAATCTGAAGAAAAAAAACATTATCTGTTATAAAACTAGTATTGAAGAGGAACATGGTGCATGGTGGTGCATACAGGACTTTTCTATCTTAAGGTGTTTTATATCTATGATTGACAGTACAAAGATGAATATGACAGATTGTACATATCTAAAATGTCAGTAAATATTGAATTTGAACATTGGTGGTAAATTCATTGATTAAAGCTTATGCTGTACACAATTACACACCATATACATACACTTTTATCTGACATTGAACAGTTTCTTAGATTTTATTTTTTTTAATTGAATTTCTGAACAGGTGATATTTTAAAATTACCGTTAAAGATGCGTATCTATGTATAAGTAATATCTGTGTGTGTTATTTTTGACCATAAGAAAGCCTGTCAATGTGTCAAAAAGTTCAGTCCAATACTATAAATGTTTTCAACAAATGACCCTGACATTGGTTTGGAAAATACATGAAGCACTCTTTTCAATATATCTAAGTTGAACAGCTGACCTACCAAAAGACATAGTTCTGAGAGCAGCTAGGTAGAATTGGTGGAACCCTGGAGGTTGCGGTGAGGCATGGAAGTCAAAATACCCAATTACAGTGTTCTGAAATAGTACAGGAATACACATGTAACACAATAAACAGCTGATCATACCAGTAGCCTATCAAATAATGGACATAAATATAGCATTTTAATTCTTATACAAACATGTATCTCTAATCAAATACTGTTTTTTCCCCGCCCATCAATAGGGTTTATGCATTTATAAGTACCAAACCAACAATTTGACAATAAAAAAGCAGAATCAAGTCAATATCATGAAGGAAAATGTAATATAATATAATATTTAAAATAATGGACTTAAAAAGGAAAACAGCACACGAGATATGAGTCACTTCCCTGTGAACAACACAAATATGCCTGCAACTTGATATTGAAACTGTCCATTCCTCCTTTTTTTATGGTTGGCAAAAATACAATGTTTGCGTCGAGAAGACACTTGAAAATAAATTAATATACACATCAAAGATATTTAACGCTTTTGTTCATTGATATATTAATTTATGCCTAACAAATAAATCAATGGGTGAATGCGAAAGGGTTTCATCTGCTGCTTTCTTTCAATGGGTGAATGCGAAAGGGTTCCATCTGCTGCTTTCTTTCAATAGAACTTAGAACCCTTTCCCTTTCCACCCTTCAATTGCAAGTTCACAGTACTTACATCTGACTGCACAGTAAACTCATTGACCTGCTTCTCTGTATACAAAGGTTGTAATGGATACAGGAAACTTTCTGCAAACTTTACAAAATATTCAGCCTGCTTGATACCTGAAATAAAAGACTGCATCAAATCAAATGTTATCAAAAGTTAACTAATAGAATTACAATAAACCCTTAAAATTTACAATTTGCAAAATCTAGGTTACTAAATATTTTCTGTTAGCTTCTGTCATTAAGTTACATATTTGTATCTTATTACCGCAGTTTGAATGTAGTAGAAGATCTACCTATCAAATCCATCTCTATATCTAACTAGAACTATCACTAAATGTGATTAATACCCCCGCAATACTGCTTTAGAAATGATGAAATTATTAGGATTAAGAA
>ENA-OREC01000580-OREC01000580.1-marine-metagenome-genome-assembly--contig:-NODE-580-length-15058-cov-12.713437_pt1 | contig 15058 bp, 15 predicted proteins | sample MGYA00248626_ERZ508543 | MGnify/ENA primary metagenome ERZ508543 (study PRJEB26211, sample SAMN05518279) | marine metagenome | isolation source: Puget Sound, Washington, USA | host: Bankia setacea... | reverse complement strand
ACACAACATGGCCGCCAAAACAAGAAAGTGTATCGGGTTAATAATTACCAATAGTCAAAACATGTATATATGTGACAATTCACTGCTTTTACAGTATTTAACACTCTTTGAACACATATATTTATCATTTCTAGTATTTAACAGTCGCAGAAGGCGGTAGCAATGACATTTACGATGTTGTAAGTATTAAAGCGAAGGGTAGAGCTCTTGTAGATTTATGTGAAATATTTGCAATATATTAGTTAAGAGAATGTTCATGAAACGGTCAATCTTAGTAACGCTAGCTTAAGTGAGGAGATACGGTAATATTGTACGTACGCTATGTTTATGAAACGGGCCCCTGGTCTTTATATCTGGTGGTCTTAGGAATAAACAGTGGTGGTCTTAGTCATATACAGTGGTGTTAATAGCAAGACAACCGTTGTATGACCAAAAAATAAATAAAATACAAACCTCTTGAAACAAATGTCTTTTAAAGTCATAGTAGGGATAATGGGAATGCCAAGATTCTAGGAACTGAAATCTTGGGTCTTTCTTGCTCTTCACCACCAGAGAAAACTCCTCCCCATTCTTGGCTACATACATAGCCATCCTGTCAATGATTGGTTGAGCATCTGGTGGGGGCGGTACTATCTGAGGAGGCGGAGATGTGGATTTGGCAGTCTCACTGTAAACACACCAAATATAGGCATTGTGAAAATAACCAATTTGTTAATTGTGAAGATAAATGTAAATTGTTGGGTGTTTCTTTAAGCAATGACAATAAATCAAGAAATGAGCATTTATCAAAAAACTAATAACTCTTAATGATAAAACAAAGCCTAATTGACAAACAAAATACAAAATTGACAACAAACCAAAATAAATGAATACTACATTTCCAATGTTAAGTGTTTTGTTCTTCATATCTTTTACTGCTTACATTCTTCAGTCAGCTGACCATTGTTTTTGACAGTAAAGTTACGATTTCTATACTTAAAAGCCACACATGTTACTGACGTGTTTGAGTTGTCGTCTGGTTCCTGTTTAACTGTGACATGTTCTGGTAGTTGTACTGGTTCCACTCCTGGTGGTGGTGGCATAGAGGAACCAAAGCCAGGCTGGGAAGCAGTAGACTGTGCACTGGCATCCTCTGCTTCCTGTTTTATGTCAACCTTCTCTTCTTTAATTCTACAAGTAGAAAACCATGTACAAGCTTAGACAGCATATTCACAATGTCAGCATGTATAACAACTTACCTGTATCATTTTGTTCTAATTTGACGGTCAAAGTGGAATTACTGACAAATATGTCAGAGCCCTAATATTATTAACTGTTAAAAAAATTATCAAAATATTATTGTTTACAGAAATAATATCAATCAGGAAAGATGTGTCAATAGTAATATGTAGATCAGAAAGAATTTCCAATACAATTGAACCCTAAATATATTATACCATGGTTTTATATCAAACGATCTTTGTTTATAGGCATGAGAAAATATTAGTGTAAAAATTAAGCTGCAAACATGTGTAAAAATATTCTATTTAAGTTTACATGAAATGGGATAATTTAATCATAATCCTAGAAAACGCTTCAATAAATACACAAACACAAATAAAATGTCAATTATTAAGAAAATAGTTTGGTGAGTAGATTGGCTTACTTTTTGTTGGCTACATCCTGGTCGACTTTAGCAAAGGATGTAAGCAGCTGACCATAAGGTGTCTCATGTATGGAAACCTTTGGCATAGGAACTGGTTTATAGGTCTGAAAGAGAGACAGAGTTTGTTAATGATTGTTGGAAAAATGGCTGAAAGTGTGATAAAAATGTTTACTTTTGATAATTTTCCATCCTAAATGCGAGAGGTATCATGCATGTTCATGGAGTATTACTGACAGCATTGCTCTAAACACATACAATTACTTAACAAAATAATTGTGCATTTTTACTATCCTGTAATAGCTGTATAGATCACATGGTATATCATCACTATATAAATGATGTACATGTACATATACCTTCCCACGTTATCTGGACATCGGCTATCTCAACAGTCCGGATATGTCGACGTATTTGTAAAGTCCCGAATTCTGTCCCTATACATTCTATATACATTTATTCCGTATAAGTTGACATTAAATATTTTGTAAGTCGACATTTCGCTTATCTCGACATGTTTTAGGTCCCTAATGAAATAAAAGAAGTTGTACGCTACAATACCTCAGGTGTAGGTGAGGCTCTATTGGTTACCAAGGTGGGATGTAGATATCCCAGTCCATCATCCTCAGGATCCCAGTCTCCACCTGTGTCACACAAACATACATTCTAGGACAAAAACTTACAGACTTTACTGTTAACTTTTTTAACTACACCTTTAGAATCAACAATTGTTCTTCAGAGATAATTTTCGAGAAAACTACAACATAAAGGAGTTTGGTGGGCAATTAGTCTCAGTCCATGTAGGAATATAGAGAGAAAACGTAGCTAGTACTTATCATTCCACAATATAATTAGAGATGGACTGTTGCAAAGCTTGGCTTATATTCAAATGAAGGTTAAAAAGAAAGCTACACAATGATAGTATGGCCTTCTCATATCCATATATATTTGATGTAGGAGATTTTTAAGAAAAAGAACCTCCATCTTTTCAAAATGTTGTTGAGGTTTCCAGAATCCAAGATGCACTGACACTGCTTGTTTTCAACTTTTGAACATTGTGAAATAGAAAACCTAGCACTTGCTTACTTTCATTGTGCTGTTCTTTGACCTCTTTTTGTGGAGATTTCGGAATATATTTCTTGCATTTTATCATCTTCACCAGGTGCTTATAGAACGGGTGGAGTATATTCTCAAAGTACATGAAATCAAATGTTTGGTTGTTTGCTTGTTTGGTTTTCATGACAATTTCCATCTGTACGCCATGCTCTGCTATAAACTTTGCTGTCTTCTCAATAATAGCATTTTCCTTAACAGTTGCTGGCTGAAATGTAGGAATAAAAAATAAGCACTTACGTAAAGTTCTACAATCTGATGACACTGAATGTGTGTAATTTATAAGTTTCAATATTTTGTCCAAAAAGACATAGAAAAATATGCCTTTAAAACAACAAGTAGCGTTTTCTAACCCCTAAATCAAGATATTTTTGGAAGTAACACTTATATGAGCATCGTAATTTGTTTTATCAATGTTAGAATAAACTTACAATATGAGTTCCTACTGGTACTTGTAGTTCTGGTGGTGGTTTGTAGGGAAGCTCGTCTGGACTGGGCTTGTGTTCCTGCATTATAGCTGATACAAAAACACATAATCAGGATTATTCATTTAGTTGGCGAAAAGAACCTTTTTGGTCAGTTTCTTTTGAGATATTTCTTTATCACTCAAACAAGGACAGCAAACAAGGACAGGATAAGTAAGACATTGATGCCAACTATGCAAATTCTTGATAACTGTTAATGTGAATGAAAAAAATGCATGGAGAAGACAGTTTAAGAACCGATACACAAAAGAAAATGATATAAAAACGGTGATGCCTTTAGCTTGCTATGTAACATTTTTAGAAATTCAAGTTTCTACTGACCAAAGAAACCATATGTTAGATAGCATTGAGTTTAAATTGATAATGAAAAACACACACAGTACTAAAGAAAAGAAAGATGAAGCATCTCTCACCTTGATCTGAGTATTGTGGCTGTCCAAATGCATCATAACTAAAGTTGACAGCTTGATACCCGTGGGACAGTGACTCATAATATCGCTTCCACTCCTCCTCTGTGACAACAAAATGTTTTGGATTCATAAATTATAATTGTCTTAAAAAGCATCAAACCTGTAACTTATTTATGTTAGAATATAAGAACTCTAGTTAAGCAAAACATACTTTTTATAATGTTTTCAGACGCATATTGATAAGCAATCTGTAACATTCAAGAAACATTCACTACAGTGGTCTTTGTGAGGTTATGTGATTCTCAAAGATAAATATTTTGACAAAGCTATCATATCTGCCAGACATGACTAGAGGCTGTTCTTGAGACAGATAAGTGCCTGGGTATCTTGATAGAGCACCTGGACTTAAAGCAGAGAACATGAGCTGGAGTCCTTAGTGATGATTATTTGTACCTAATTACAGACACAACTGCCAGGGAACATGAAGAAGAAGATAGACACAACTCTTCTAAAACCAGGGGTGAAAGTTAAAGCCTTGGTCAGGGGTCCAGGGGGTCAAAGGCCCCCGGAAGCTCCTGCATTTAAGCTGTTTTGGAAGACCCATGATACATTTCCAAACAGTTTAAACACATGTTGTAAACTGCAAATAACATAAAATTTGGTTTGGATGTCCAAAAAAAAGAGCTATCATTCATTGCGATAAATATATCCCCTATCCCCTCTTTGTCACAAAAGATAAGCCAAAACATAAAGATAATCATGTTGATGACTCGAAAACTATGGTAGATGATTGTGACACTTTCTCTATATATATGTACATATAAGAATTTCGAAAAAGGGGCATAACTTTGGAACCTCTGTGGCAAGCCTCACAAAAAGTATATGATAAACATCTACTCGCCTGTTGTAAAATGTGTGAAAGTCACAGAAAGTGGCCCCAAGACATGACACCTAGCTGTGGATTAAACAGCTGAGCTGTTGATTTATCGCAGTCTATCGAGAAATGACGTTATCAAGATCGAGATACACTAGCCAATCAGAAGTCCTTGGACACGAATGTGCAGTCTCATAAGTGTACGGAATCACCTGTGGCCGTTCCGATTGATGTACGAGTCTGTAGTTCTCTCGTTGGAAAGGAGCGTCACAGGTAATTTCTGATCTATTTCAAGTAACATTTCTTGAGGCTACGTTGTGAATAACAAGTTTACAGCAAACGAGAAAGGGGTACCCCCATTCATTTTTTCAACAGATTTACACGATTAGGAGAACAGTCAGCACTAGCTTACCTTCATACATAGCCTTCTCAGCCATATCTGTGTGGAGTTCTAAGTAACGTTCCTCATCACACAACTTCTCAATGTTCATCTCATCTTCAGTCAGTTCTGGGAGAGGTTTACGCTTGTTAAGGTCAGCATCATAGGGTCTGAGATCATACAAATGACCTCTTCCATCGTATCTGTAGACAGAGGGTAAACAGTCAGTATGGATAACTAATAGGGTTAAAGTTACCATCTAAACATTTAAACTACAATTTGTACATACATGTGTGTTCATCAAACATGCAAGTCAGCTGGCATCTGTAAAATTGAAAAAGTTTACCTTTTAAAAAGATTTTAATAACCAACCAATACAACTTTATTTACGAGAGTTTTGCCAACTGACATGCACACAAATGATTCAAAATACATAAAATAGTTTCATATTTGAATATACATGTAGTGTCTATCCATACCATACAACACAGTGCATGGTATGTTTATAACACAAAACAGTTTCTTTCTTGTTCCTGGACATCGATCAACTATTTCTCTGAAAAATACATACAAAGCACCAAACAACTTCAAATAAAGTGGATTAGGTTTCAGCAAAACGTTTCAATAATTTAATCAGATCTCTTAAAAGTTATTGGACAAGAACAGGTTGAAACCCTGCAGCAGTTAGTTTTTAGTGTCCGAAAAGTTTGATTATTTTACAAAGAGGTGTGTCGCCTCATACTTAGGATATGGAAGCAAAAAAGGTCCCCATTAGAAACCAGTTTTATCATGTTATGATCAGACTTGTATTACATCAGTGCTAGTGCCATACTATGATAAATACTGTTGGAAGAATAGGGGTCACATTCTATTGACATCGTATTGATATGATTGCATATATCTATTTTCATGGATACTTAGCAATACGAAAATGTATACATTTACCCAGCCTCAAGTTTTCCATGCACAAACTATCCTGAAATAACAAACTAAATCAATAACCAAATTGTGCATGGCTGAGGCTCAAGGGAGGTCATCCTTACTACACCTTCCTTTTCAAAGACGTCAAGGGAGCTAACTCATGTAGTTTCGTCTTTTCGACGGTCCAGGCTGTCGTGGATCAAATTCATGTAGAACCTGTCTAAATTAAATTCAATGGTTAAAACAATCGACATTCGCGAGATTTAAACCTTTGACAATCGAGAGTGAATTCCACGCCTTCTTGAGAACACAGACCTGTCAATCAACAGCGAGTCGTCGCCCATCCAGGGAATCATGTACTTTCCCTCATCCACTGTCAGTGCCTGTTCGTCATCTCGGAATAGTTTGCAGGCGTATCCGAAGACAAACAGCTCCTCACTTTGTGGTTTATTTGAATTCTCTTCGCGTTCATCATTCGTCGGGAAAAGCCATTCGCTCGCCATTTTGTTCTTGTCGGTCCTTCGGAAAATATTTACACACCGTACATTCCGCAAATTGGAAAGTCAAGATTCGTGTTAAAACACAAACATACGTAGTATTCAGGTCGAAATAGGATCTCATTAAAACTGTGACTCAATAGTGAAAGAACATGCAAGATGTCACGTTTAAATATATCATTTAACGTCCATGTATGAACCATATAGGTACTATTACATCTGCATAATATTCGGATAATCAATTTCGGATAAATTAAGACACTCATTGGTAAATGTGCTTATGCAAGAATAAGGAATAATGTCAACACCAAAAAGGTTATGTTTAGGTGTTGACCTTGGTACTACATCTGTCAAAATTTCACTAGTAGATGTTGACACTAGAAGATCAGTCTTTAGTACAACAGAACCTACAGAAGCAAACATTCAAAACAAAGACAAAAGTGATAGGTCAGAGCAAAATGTTGGTAAAATACTTACCGCTTTATGCTCATGTCTTATGAGAATTACAGAAAAGAACAAGTCAAATATTAGCTGCATCAGTATTTCAGGTCAGATGCATGGTATAATGTTATGGCACAGTGAAAACCAACTCTCTTTAGAGGATAACAATATTCAGGCACACTCAAGTTCACTGATCACCTGGGAAGACAGGCGAACAACTAAAGATTTCATCAGTAAAATACCAAAGCCTGATTCACATCAAGGGATATCGAGTGGTTTTGGATGTGTGACACTATTTTGGATTCTTAAGAATAGCCCAGATATGTTGGTGACATACGACACAGCTGGTGACATTATGGACTATGTGGTAACGCTGTTGTGTGGCTTAGATAAACCGGTGATGAGCAACCAGATAGCAGCAAGCTGGGGATACTTTGACACAGAATGCAACTCATGGAACTTTGAAATGTAATTGAGCTACTGCGATGCATTTAGTCTTCTGCTTTTCATATCACTATCTACAATACAAACTTAGATCCATTGATACTGTGTTCCTCACTCTTCAGGGTTTAATTGTTTATTTGTTTTTAATTTGCAACTAAGATCCTAATAGTGTGAGTAAAAGGCTATTTGGCTCAATACAAGATAGATAGTAGTGACACAAAGACTCAAAACACTTTACATACAAGTACCGGTTATTTATAGGGAGTCGTTTGCCCTGAGTAGTCAGCGCTCAGCCTTTCACCCTTATTACATGAATATGATACCAATACTTCTTTTACTTTTACTTCAGATTAAAACAGGCTAATTTTCCTGTACATATGTTGCCAGTGGTTGTTGGAGGTGGTACAAAAGTTGGAGGCCTGTGCAAAGACTGGTTTGGGATAAAGCAAGGGACTCCAGTACTAGTTGGTGTTGGAGATTTACAGTGTTCATTTCTGTCTGCAATAGCAACAGACACAGATGCAGGTAAATGGTGTGACAATGCCTCATGCTACTATCTGTGGAAGGTTGTAGAAGAATTGACTGTTACGTGTACTACTTCTTGAAACTTGTTTGAGGAGATTGTAATATAGTGTCTAAGAAAAAATTAGGTCAGTTCACACTCAGTTCAATATTTATATATTAACCAATCATAACACAAACCAAGGAAGATGTTAATTCTCATTTATATATATATATATATATTTAAATATTCTGTGCAAAGTACTTGGTGCTCAGTTAGTCTAATACCTGTGTGTTGAAATTTTCAGTTTTGAATATTTCCACCTCCAGTCAAGTGTGCTATCCAGTTTCATGCAAAGGATTTGTACCATCTCATTCCGAGGCTCCAACACCTGTCAAGTTCTTCCCGTACTTCCAGGGAACCTATCTTGCTGTGGCTGCCAGCCTGAATGGTGGTAATGTATTGGAGGCCTTTGTGAAGATGGTACAGCAGTGGTTTCAAACATTCGGTAAGTACTGGCAAGATACTTCAGTGTTAACAAGTTGTCTCATAAATAATGGTATGGCAAAAAATGTGTTGATTTAAAACTCATCGTCTTTAAGGTGGACACAAATTATAAAATTTTCATACAGATAAAATATTTCTCTTGTTTGAAAATGGCAATTTGCTTGAATTAACTTTTGTCTCTTAATGAACTTCTATTGGATTTCTCTTATATCTTGTTCTAATGCTGCAGGGAAATATGATTTGTTTTATGTTATTCATTTAAAGAAGATCAGTTTCTATTTCTTCAGGCTTTGAACTAACGCATCAGCAGATATGGCAGAAATTGACTGAGATCACCACAAGCTCTACTGTACCAGAGATAAACTTACCAATCATTAAACCTCTGCTATATGGTGAACGTCACGACCCTGAGGCCATGATCAGTGTGACGAGCATTAAAGAAAATGGCACTTCACTAGACTGTATGTTCAAATCCCTGTGTGCCGGACTGGTTTCAATTCTTTACCACATGATGCCACAGTCTGTGTTGATAGAAAGTGGGATGACCAGACTGGTTGTGACTGGGTCAGTGATACATAGACAGATTGTAGTGAGGGACTATGTACGACAATTGTACAAGCCATTGCCAGTAGAGGAGGTTTCAGAAATAGATGCAGCATTTGGGGCAGCTCTGGTTGGGGTACGATTTCTGACAAACACATGAAGAGAACGAATGAATTGTCAGATAAAAGGATGCTACTTTGAATAAAACTAGAGTTATTACTGATTGTGATAAGTAAAACCCTGCTTTGTCTAAAGAAATAACATGACTTGTGGAAACTGTGGAAGGAGTTTGAGACACAAACTTTCACCAACAGACTGACTGACCACCTGACCAATGGTATGCATACTCCAATATAACCCCTTTTATGTTCATTAGTTAGGGGTATAGTAATTTTAAAAAGAAGTTATCGTTCATTTGTTTTGGTTAAGATTTTTGTCATTGTTTGATAAATAATGAAGTTATGTAAAACACCAAAATCAGCTGTTTTGATAATAATTTGTGTTACTACTGCTTTTTTAGCTTCCTACATTTTCTTGCTTATTCCACATTTCAAGCCATGTTGACATATCAATTAGTTTAATACCTCTAGTGCAGCTATGATAACTATTATCCATTTTCTATTTAGGGGTTAAAAAAAGAGTTGGGGTGCCATGTCTTGGATATTTCACGTTAAGGGTTGAAGTGCCTATGGGTTGAAACGTCTTGCTACTTTTTCATCCAGTGACAAAACTTAAGCCCCATTCTCACTGTTCACAGCAGCCATCTGGACATACCCTGGTTTAAACCGTGAAACAATCTGGGGTGACGCCCTTCATGAACTGTACTTAAACTGGGATCAAAATGGAGCATCCATCAGCTTCTTAACCAGGGACACTCCAGGAATGTAAGAATGCAATTGATCTTTCCGCAAACATGTCCCTGATAATCCTTTCTATTAACTATAAGATGATGAGAATGGGGCTTTACAATTGTTCACATTCAATATACCAGAGCCTGACATCTAGGCAGAGCCTGACATCTAGGCAGAGCCTGACAACTAGGCAGAGCCTAACATCTAGGCAGAGCCTGACAACTAGGCAGAGTCTGACATCTAGACAGAGCCTGACATCTAGGCATACTTTTGTTATTACTAGTCAACTAATATCATGGGCATAGGCTTTAATGGATGCGTTTGTGAGAAATTTCTTTACATGATTTATTTTCTATGCAACATGTTCATGTGCCATATTTCATTAAAACACGTTTTGTCTATTGAGTAAACAGATTTATTTCATTTTATTTTTATATATCGTTTGATTTGTTGTTAGTTTGCAAATGAATGTTTAAGGAAAGTTATGTGGGCTATTGTACACACTTGCATACCAATAATAAAAACACAAGACAAATCATAGTATGGCAGTTGTATTTATTACAAGTGGAATCTCTAAAATTTGATTAAATATGTTATAAATATAAAAATAATAGGATACATACAGAGAAACAGTCGGAATGGGGTATTTACTCAAGTACAATTAGCACTTGAAAGCTGAATGTATTGAATATCTAAAGTTCTTAGTTTGGTATTTGTCAAAATTATATTGGCTAACACAATTAGTCCCCCTTGTTATTAATACAACCTCAAACATTTTATTTTATTCATTACTTCAGTTGCTTTTAGTTACCAACTCTTTCAACAATAATAGAGTGTTCCATAAACAAAATTTCATAAAAAAACACAAAAAAGAAGTTTATCTTTTTCTCTGTACAGTAACGTAATATATAGTACAATTGTTAACAATATGTATTTTTGAATAATTCTTTTTTCAACAAATTAATTCATTATTAAATTTGAACAGGTTTTTACTGTTAAACTCTGCAGCCATATTAACTTATCTTCTTTGGTTTAGTTAACCCTGTCTCACATATCCACCCATATCAACTTGCCTATTCATTGTCTACTACCCAAAAGAAACACACTTATCACTTACCTAATAGATCAGCACTGGATACAAACCCAACTTTCTATTGCTGTTAACTATTCCAGAAACTTTAATACTGACACAACCTTTGCTCAATCGTAAACCTCCAACATTTGCAAGCACATAATTTTATACATCCTGAAAACATAGCGTTATTATTTAGTCATCATTATTTACCGAAATTACACACTACTAACACTTTATGTATTACTGTTCATGTTGTTCCATCACACTTAAAGCTTTACTGACATCCACTATCACTGGTGTAGAGTTCAAATGTGTTCCAAATGAGAAACAGTTGCCCCCTCCCCCTAGCAACATGATGGTACCGTTGTCAAGGAGAATACTGGTGTGCTTGTGAAGCATCAACAACTGGTTCTTTTCAGCAGCCTGAAATTATTTACAAGCACAATTAATGGTTTCGAATGTTGTTTAACCATTACACAAATCTTTCTATAACATGTACACAAAAATATAACATGTTTTAAACATTTCTTCATTAATCAACTAGTTTCATAAGAATAGGAACAATATCTCATATCACAGAAAAAATGGAGCAGATGTAACTTACAATAAGTGAGAATTCTTTACTCTGCCCTGATGGGAGATGTACAACAGCTGCACCTGGTGGAGAATGTTCATAGTTCACACCACCAATCAGAATCAGGTAGTCACCAATCACATGTGAAGTATGAGAATATCTGCAATGTAATACCAAATTAAGAACTGCTTCTTTGTTCAAAAGCACTTTTAGAATCCAATGCTTTCACTAAGCTGTGTATAAATAAAGATTGCATGAACATTTCAAGGTATTTGAATATTTTTTATGAACATTTTTTTTCTTCAAATTTAATCTTTCCTCATGAACAGAAATATAATATTGAGCCTATTCAATCATCTTTTCTGATAATTTCCATTGAAGGAACAACTTTCATTTGTAAGAACTTTGACAAACTATGAATAAAAACGGCTGACTAAATTGTGCAAGTCAAAAATGACAGACAACCTCAGAAATGCTTAGACTTCCAGATGAAAAAGTTCCCTGCTTTCCAATGATTATGAAGTTAGTCTTACAATCACATAAAACAACACATAAACAACTTCCATACCTTGGTTGGACATCACATTGCAGACGTTTCCAGACATGAGATTCAAGGTCAAATAAGTGCACAGAGTTGAGAGGTAAAAGGTCATCCTGTAAACCACCTGCTATAACCATGTAGTTGGACCACAGATTGGCTGAATGAGAATGTCTAGGCTCAGGGTGATCCCCCGTCATAGTGTTCTGTAAAAGTTAGAAAACAGATATTAAACATGATTAAATTGTCTAAGGCTCAACCTACTGTGGATGGATGGACATTCTTTACACAGTCATATTATAAGGAAAAACTCATGCTAACTCCATTAAAAGTCTAACCTATGTTTTCGCCCAATCAAATAGCCATACTTTTTGAAAAATTGAATTTCTATTTCATGAAGACAGCTTATATACCAGTGTATGGAAATATTGCAGTGTAAATAAAATATTGCGCTGCCTGTCTAAAAATAGATTATACACTAAGATGCTTAGAATACATTTGTTCAGTATCTTCACCATTAAGACCCCACAGGCTCTCGTTGCGCTCGCGACCATAGGCTTCTTAATCATGAAGACAAATGTATGGTACTCTATTACTTGAACACTATAATTATGATAAAATTATCTGGAATCTTGGCACTTGTTTATAGGTGAGTTTGACATTTAGTACATTTATTTGTTGGAATTATCAAGCAATATATTTTAAGAAAACAGCTCATACCGTTAAACACACATGACTGATTAGAGCATGGGTACGGATAAAAACATACCAGTTCTATGAATGCAGCATGGTTTGAAGAAAAAAAAAGCATTGTGAGCCAAAACATTATCCAAAGATTTTTTTTAGATGAGTGCCAAACATTCTGGTACATGTACAGTTTTTCACTGCTATTCTGATACGCAAGTTTGCCAAAACGTTACCTTAGTCCAGCAACTGTTAGAAGTAGTGTAGGTGTAACAATCTCCTAATGCAGGTGCACTCTGAGATCTGCCTCCAAACATAACAATGGTTTCTGTGCCTGAAACAATCAGCAACACTCTACTTTAATGGACGAGAATCTCAACATTCATCAAGTTTAAAGTACAAGGTAGTTTGTGACTGTGACTAGAAGATTTTTAAATGCATTCTTGAGAATAAACTTATATCATTTTTATGCAATATTTTAAAACTGAAGATGAAAAATGTTCCCATAGCCTAAAATTGCTATCTGACCCACGTTCAAGCCTTCCATCTTTCCTCTATTTGCAGGGGCATAAGAATTCTTTGTTATGTCAGGTGTTTATTTAAAAGCAGGTATGGGTGCCTTAGTCCAGCACTTGATTGAAATGATCATATAAAATCTTTCTTTTGGAGCCACTCTCTAAGTGTTGTAGATGAAGTATATAAACATTACCTTTATGATTGTACACCACTGCAGAATGCCTCCATCGTGGACATGGAATATCACCATTCTGTTCAACAACTGTACAAACCACTTCTGCATGTTTAGTCACACTTTCTTTTTTATCACAGTCAATATCTGTTGGATTAGTGGTTTCCATAGCAACACAAATGTTTTGGTCAGGACTGGCAGAATTCAAACAATATTTACAATTTTCCTTAGACACTTGTCCTGCATGTTCTTTATTATCACTTGTCTCTGAGTTGTCCTTTAAGTTATCACAATGTTCACAGGGATTCGAATTGTAAGGTAGTTTTACATCAAGGGAGACAATCTGAGTACAAAGCCTCAAGGGAGATAAGCGTCCACCAATCAGAAGTACTCTCCCATCTTGCAGCATGGACACAGTGGAATGCATTCTGCTCACTGGAATAAAGTAGAAAACTTATTTTGAAGAAAAAAAGTGTGCATGAATTGTAGCAAGTTAAACATTACTATCTTTACAGAATTGGCAAATCCAGGCACTGGACTGCTAATGGTGGGGTGGATCAAGAGGTCAAAAGGAAGATATCTAAAATTTATGGTTAAAGCTTCATTAGTTTTTTTGTAAGTGAGAATGAAATCTCGTAGGAAAAGTGTATATTAAAAAACGTTAAAGAAAGAACAAAAATCTATACATGTACAGTGAATTCTTTTTTTTATTGGAATTAATGCTTATTGTGGTAAAACAAATATAAACAGAACCACCAGTATGCCTGTTACTTAATTAATCTTTCAGCAGATAAAAGCCCCAATAAATGTCGGCTAGGATAGGAAAATACCCTCTTTTTGGGGGGTTAAACTCTTCTATAACTGTACAGTGTGATTTACATAGACAACCTACAAACCTTCCACACTGTGATCTATGGCAATAGGGTACACTTTACACATCTGTAATGTCTTTGTATTCACCAACACTGTCTCCGTGACTCTCATGTGGCGGCCATTTTGTTCTCCAAACCCGCCCACAGTTATCACATGATTATTCCCTATCAGCGTAGACCCGTGACCAAATCTGAGTAAAGGTTTCGACTTCTTGCTAGGATGTGTGAGTAAAAGGCAGTCTTTGACAACAGCACTATTCACCTGGGCTGAAACGTTAAATGAATTCAATAAAACGTTGAAGTTTGACTGTGAAGAACGCTCATAATTAATGTTAAATGGAAATTAATACATACAGGTAGTTCAACAAGGAGGGTGTAAAAGCAGAAACCTTTCTCCGCATTCACGACTCAATACAGAAAATATAAATGTACATTGATATTATAAATAACAGAAACATTTATTTACAAAGAAATCGATACGTTGAGTTTTAATAGTTTACATGTGTAAAATAAAGATATTTGTAATGATTATATAACATTGAAACAAGGTGACAACACCATTTTTTTGTAAGGGCATTTTCAATACAAAGAAATTGAACGATTGAGTTCACATGTGTAATATAAAGTATTTCTAATGGTTATATAACATTAAATTAAAGAAATGAATTAAAAAAATATGTGACAAAACCCATTCATTTTCTATGTTGTATTTATTACCTGGTATAGTTGTAGAATCATCTAGGGGTGGTTTGACAGAGCCTTGACTGGCACACAACACAAAGTAATGAGCACATTTTAAATGCCATTCCTCATACTCATCAAATAGCTCCAGATCTTCTACTCTCCGTCTTTCCTCCGTCGATAGAAGCTTGTAGTAGTAGTTGTTCATATCCATAGCCTGTATACCTTCACTTGGCCATCCCTGTCGTAGAGAAAACAAACTATTACAGATTGTATGTTAGGATTGCCAAGCAGAAAACAAAGGTCCAGCTGGGTACCGTTTTACTAAAGCACTTAC
>ENA-OREC01000579-OREC01000579.1-marine-metagenome-genome-assembly--contig:-NODE-579-length-15065-cov-13.282092_pt1 | contig 15065 bp, 6 predicted proteins | sample MGYA00248626_ERZ508543 | MGnify/ENA primary metagenome ERZ508543 (study PRJEB26211, sample SAMN05518279) | marine metagenome | isolation source: Puget Sound, Washington, USA | host: Bankia setacea... | reverse complement strand
CGGATGAACCAATAGTAATGAAACTTTACATAATGGTAGTATACAACTTGAGAATACGGATGAACCAATAGTAATGAAACTTTACATAATGGTAGTACATGTGTATACAACTTGAGAATGTGCATAAAGGAAGCAAGATAATCCTGGTCCGAAACATTTCAAGGGATATGATTCAAGGGAGATAACTATTTGTGCAGAACGGTGGTAGCTTTTGTTATTTGACTGACAGTTCTAGTCAACTAACGACCTGATTCAAAACTTTATACACATGTTTACATTGATTAAACCTTTTAAAAAAGTTTATGTCTGATTATTTTGACTTTGGCTGCCCTACAGTCCAGCCATACTGTCTTTAGATACTTCCTAATTTAGGCACATCTCACCTTTACCCTTGCACTGTACACAGCTGATAGTAGACTGGAGTATATCCATATTGTTTTTTACCACCTCCGTGATAGCATAGCATAGTGGTAGAGTGCTGGGTTCGATTACGGGATGTCCTGGGTTCAATCCTCAGTCAAGGACTGTGTCATACTAAAGATGTTAAAAAATGGTACCAGTAGTTCCCTTGTTTAGCACTAAACATCAAAAGGGAAACACTGGCCCTTTCTAACAAAAACAATGTAGTAAAAATATCAATAATACCATCTTTGTGGGCCTTATGAAAGATTGACTTATGTCAAATAATCTCCCTTGTTAAATATAAATATCGTCGAAACAAAACAAATTCTCCAGCATTAACGGAGACTCGTGACTTCTATTATTACACAGATGGTTCTAAATGGTCTACAATACCTATATGAGTATAATTGGTAAAGTTTATGCTTTACTGACTTTGTTGCATGTTTCAGTATCAAACCAGTAGAGAAGGCTGCAGAGCAACAAGGTGTTGAAATACTGCTGATATCGGATGAACTTTTTAGGTGAGACTAGCAGATGATAGCTTGTAGAATTGTAAAATTAGAAATGTTAATAATGTTTATGATTATCTAATTATTTGATCAAAATGTTTGTTTTAAAAATAAGAATCTCATCATTCTCAAATATATAACCTGAATCCAAGAGAGCACCTTTATAACACAAACTATTTCAGAGATCTACTCCTCCTGCTTATTACAGAGTAAGGTTAAACAGTAAGGATGAAAGTTATAAAGTTTTTAAAATTTAGTTTCAGTTGATTTTCATAATTAAATGCACTTATATAATCATACTCTTAATGGTTTCAGATCTATGGACCTTAAACAACGAAGGCGCTACGTCAGACTTGTAGATACAGTGCGCGAATCATGTGGGGATGTTAGAATATTTTCCAGTCTACATGTATCTGGAGAACGTAAGATAATTATCAACTTTCTAAAGCTCCAACATTTCAAGCTGCTGGTACATGTTTTTGGACGTTTCTACTTTATGAGATTGTTTTTCGACATTTCATATGTATAAATTAAAAGCAAGAACTCTTTATCCATTGCAAATATTGGTGCCTAGTTTGAATCTTCAATAGGAGTTATCATAATGGCCCCTTGTTGGAATGCTTTTTCTCAGATTAATCTATGATGTTTTTAATTAATTGTTAAAATATGTAATATATACAGGATAAATAACACATCTTGCTGCAAAGTTTGCGAATTAGACCATCCTCAGGTCTGACATAATGTTGACTTAATAGTGAGGCCCGATTATATTAAATCTAGATGTTTAGGATTGATCTTAATAGCAGAACTTTAATGTAAAATGTATTCAGTTTTTAAAATAGTCTTAAGTTTATACTGATTTATTTTAGTTCTATTGTAATTTTGCTTATTTTAATCACGCTTGAATAAAACCCTAGAACCGACCAGTACTAAGCAATGAGGGTAAAAATATTTGCTCAAGGAAACAACAGGAGCCTTTGATGGGGTTTTGAACTCACAGCTGACCGATTAGCAGTGAACCGCTATCTCCACTGCACATGGCAACCTCTCTTATTGGTGCATCTTCATTAATGTTCTGTTGTGACATGCATTATGTAATACACTTTCTCACTTGTAGAACTAGGACAATTAACTGGGGTAGCAGCTATTCTACGCTTTCCTATGGACGACGAAGATTCAGATGAAGATTAACACTAGCTCTTAGATTAGAATGTTTTTATATAAATTATTGTTACTTCGTAATTACATACTGTTTAATTTTACTTGCCTTATAAAGATGCTATCAAAACATGTGAGCCATATATACCATTAGTTTAGTCTTAAAACACCCAAGCATTGTTCACATTCTTTCAATGCCATAAAATCGTATTAAAACAGTTTACATGTTCTAAAGTTTGGAATCAACACAACACCCTCCCCCATACATCTAAAGTCGCTTTTGGGTGCTCCCATCTTGATAGAGTATATGTGCAGACTTTGTTTGGTCAGATATATGCATTAGATACAAGTTGTAAGACTGTTCTTTATACCCCGCCCACAAACTAAGTTTTGTGGGTATATAGGAATCACCCCATCCCTCTGTCTGTGGATAATTTGTGTTAACTCAACTTCGCCTAAACTGATAAAACCGATATTGATGAAACTTTACACAGTTGTACATGTAGTATGCAACCTGAGGATATGCATGAAGGAAGATAATCCTGTTAAAATAAAATATCAAGGGAGATAATTAAAGGGAGATAATGATTTGTGCAGGACATATGTATCCTTTGTGACTTGACTCAGTTTTAGTTTTGTTCCAGCATTCGAATCCCACATACTTTCATGTATTTGTTGTTGCATAATGTTTTATGTTTTAGATGTTATCAAGTTTTATTGATATATATTGGAATACAATCTGTTTGTATGGAAAGAAATGTCTAAAGTGAATGTTTCATTTCAATAATTACATCAGCCTTGTCTCACGTTACTGAATCTTCTGAGTTTATTTATTTGTTTTGTCTGTGTGTTTTACAACGAAAGACTCCTTTGGTGCGACATGTATAGCAGTTTTACTTTAGCACAATGTCGGACCTTTTTAACAGTCTGAGCATTTGGTAAACACGTGCTTTCTCCATATTTTGTTTTGGATGCATTTAAACCCATTTGTACTAAAATGACGATTAAGCAACTATTTTGAAACGTTGTTCATACCTACAAGCATCCTTGATTCACAGGCTGTTCATAACAATGTTTAATATGTTTGATGCAGTCCTGTAATAAGTAGCCTGTGTACCGAGGATGATCTAAAAGTACATGAGACAATTCTAATTCTTCTAAGATAGATGTATTTTGTTAGAAATTAGATTTGTTTGTTAAGAAGTGTTAAATCATTCCTCTCATCTCTAGAAACAAAGTTTAACATTATTTGATACTATGTTGTAGAAAGGATGAATAGAAAATATGTCATGAGGTCTTTAAATACAGAATGGCATGTGATTTCATATTTTAGCATTTGTTAATTGACTTTCCACATAGCTATCAGACAAGCTTGTATAATTACCAGAGTGTGAAGTTGCATTGTTGAACATAAACTGATGCTTGTGCAATAAAAGCATAAAAACTCCACCTTGTAGTACATTGTATTCCCTCCAAATCCTCCAGAAACCCGGGTGGGCGAGTGGCGTTTGCGTTAAGAGTTTCGTTTTCTTCTAATAACTTTTTCATTAGTCAACTGATTTACTTCATACGCACACACATTGTTGCTTATGTCAAGACCTTTTGACCAACATGTAACAGTGTGACCTTGACCTTCAAATGACCTTGATATTCCACATTGTTCTTTAACAATTTGTGTTAAAAGTTTTGTTTTTCAGTTATAACCTTTTCATTAGTTGACAGATTTACTTCATACTCACACACACTGTTGCTTTGGTCGAGACCTTTACACTGATATGCTACATTGTGACCTTCAAATGACCTTGAGCCACTTAAACCATTTTTTACTTACAAAGACGTTGCCATGTCCTTTTTCAACATGAGCATTTTTGAACGACAATCCACTGATGCAGACATAGACAATCAGGGTTTCACAATATGTCCACTTTTTCCTTCAAAGCCCAGCTAAAAGGTTAATATAGTGTAAACACGGTAAACCAAACACCCAGCAGACCGAAATTCTTAGGAACAGAAACTTTTTTTTGGTCTTGACATGTACATATTCAACAAGAATAAAAACCTCACTCAACCGAAAAGCTCAATAAACTGCTCATTTCAGCTGGTCCCAAGGGTATTTGGTTTGGTAGAGTTTGCATTGTACTAAGAAACATTCATTTGTGTTGAAACATTAGAATATAAAAATCCGGCTTTAATGCGTGATCCGCAATTCCCTCTTGTTAATAAATTGAAACTATTAAAATCTGCACGATTGTATAGCCACAAATATAAAAGCAACATGACGGTTAACCCTATTCTACTGTGCCGACATTGACTTTTCGTTATTGTCTATTGTTTACTGTGATTTGTTTATACACAGCTGAATAGGTAAATTTCGAGAACTGAGCAGCGATGTCACGTGTAATTTTAGAATCTTCCTTAAAATAGGGTGGACTTATGTTAAACCCAGTTGAAAGCACTGAATATTCACGACAAACTACCCTTGTTTACATACAGGAGTACCCTATAACACTACCTTTGGATGGAGTCAGCCAAATGTCTAGGCTCAATGCTCGCTGTTCACCTATGACCCTATTCTACTGCACTGACATTGCCTTTTTGGTATTTTCTTTTATTACCTTGCCATGACTAAGTGATTTGTTTATACACTGCGGCATAAACATTATTTAATAGTCACAAATCTTGTTGCAGCGTCCAATCAAAATCGATGTTACAAAGAGACTGGCCTCAAAAATTGTTTCCACAGCTACTCGTCCTGCAAGGCAAGTGACTTGAATATCCACTTGCCCTGCATTTTTGTATAATGTCTTCTCCCGACTGACAAATGAGGGAGAAATGCGGTGTTGCCTGCATTTTGTATTTAGTGGTTACTTTATGTTGTTTTGATACCAGGACCATCATCATCAAAAGAATCTTATATTAGTGTGATAAATGATACAACAGTTGTAAAACCTTTTCTCTATGCTGATCTCAGTCAACAACTCCAGCATCTGTGATCAAGCAACTATTGTCTCCATGTTATCTTTGGAAGTGTTAATGTTTGTAGTGTAGGCTTATAAAATTTGCTCCCCACTTCACGCTTAGGTATGTCTAGAATATTGGACACGTCAAATTGTATAGTATGCAGTCCCTATCACACTGAACCATTTTACTCCTAGAAAACTTCTCAACATTGAGAATGCTGTAACAGTTAAATGAATGATGTATGTCAAATTATCAAGTAATTGCTAGATGCCACAGGCCATTTAGGCACAGCAAGGGAGCCATAAATTACATAGACACTGACCACCAGACTCTGTTCATTGTTTGATTGCTGATAAGCGTATATGTAATATCAATTTCAGATCAGACTGTGTGTATTTCCCTTAATCTAAAAATTACACAGATTAGTGCAAAATCAGATGGCAAGTGTTTAAAGGTTTCTTTTTGTTCAGAATAGTTAATATCTATTGAATATATCACTTGCTGTGTCCAATGAGCATGATAAAATATCGTTTCGCCTGACCTCGAGTGGATTTTTTGAGGCCTGAGAGAGAAACCTAATTTCTATCAAAGGTCCTGTCACACATGATCTACTTTCTGTCTTAAGTAATGTGCCTGCTCGGAAACCAAAAACCAAAAGCTTTCTTCATGAAACAACTATTTATTGCTCAATGTGGTACTTTATTGCTCAATGTGGTATGTACTTGGAACACTCAATTTGAAATCTACTGTTATTCAATCAAACCAGCATCTACACAGAAACAATAAGAATATCATTAACAGTGACACATGAACAACAGATATATATAGACTATCAGAGAAACAGATAAGTTTCTTTTGTAGAATTGGGTATTAACCCTTGAAGGTATACTCAATTGGGTATTCGCAGTTTTAAATTGGTTATTTGTAAAATTTATATTGGGTACCACAACTTTTCTCCTATATTTTCTATTTCACATCACAACTTTTCTCCTATATTTTCTATTTCACATCACCCACTTCAATTGGGTTTTTATTAATATCTTTGCTTATTGATACCCTTTGATTGAAAACCAATTGGGTATTCTAGAAATATAATTAGGGAAATACCCCAAAACTCAGCTTATCTGTTTCTCTGGTAGTTATGGCTGGAATTCCAGATGATCATACAAGAAAACTACAAGTACAAGTACAATGTACCTTAAAATTGAAAAATCATCAAACTCACATTTTTCTGACTCCGAATTAACAACAAAAATTGATGCAAACACATGATACACATCAAGACAAGCGCAAATATACCTTACATTAAAATATTAGTTAAACTATTTAAACATTGATAAGAGAGTATGGACAGAATGGCATGTAAATGATCTTTTGCTCAAAACAACATGTACCGATTCTTCCAGCATTTTGATAGATATTTTGCTTGTGTCAGGTATGGAGTAGGTATGCTTGTTGGTTCCCTGCTTAATAAGAACCAAATTTATGCAATTCTCGACCTTGTACAGATCTCTATTCCGATGGTTAATAAGCGATTCCATTTTTCATGTTTTGTTATATGCATCTTTATGAAGGATAGCTATCTTGCCAGACTTCACAAATAAAGTACTGCCATTTAATGATTTTAATACGGCTTCTAAAATAGAGGAAAGGTCTGCCTGCTTTTCCATGATACATGTAGTATAAGAAATCAAAACTCTAAAAACAATAACCAAATGTGAAATAAGGTGTCTGTAACAGAGGAAACTTCTGTTTTGACTTTACTTGATGATATAAAACCATGGAAAACAATATCCACAGATATCAAACTTTCTGTTTCCTTTCAGCTACTTTGGTTGTGGACTGTCCACTTTTTTGGTTAGAAGGTTCCTGAAATACTGCATTATTTGGTGCATGGCCTCCTTATTGCCTGCTTCATGATTTATTGTCAGTGACATTTTTCCTTCGTCCTTCCTCAGCACCATTTTACACAATACTAAACATTCATCTGTCTTACTGAAGGGTTCAAGGCTCTCATAGAATGACTGCTTCTTTTTCTTATCTTTTGTGTTTGCCTCCATCTCTTTCAAGAATTGTTCCTGAATCTTTCTCCTAGAAGGCATAACCGGTGCTGCATTGTCAGAGTTTGTACTTTCTTGTATAGTCTGTTCAACCATAACCTCCTCTGAAGTTTTCATGGTACCTGTTTCACATTTGTCTACCACTTTTATTCTCTTACTGTCATTGTCAGTTTCAGTTTTATCAAGTCCTCTTTTCTGACCTGTACTCTGTTTTGAGTCACTTGAACAAAATTCAACATCCTTATCACCTCTTTCATCAATACCACTTTTGTCCACCTGCACATTATCATTATTAACTTTTCCATTGAGACTTTTACGACTTTTTCCTGTAGATGTGGTATTTTGTTCATTTGCAACTTCTTGGTCCTTTGGCTGTGCATTAGGTTTATCAGAATCTGTTTCACTGTTTGCTTTAACATTGTCTGAGTTCTTACCATCGTTAGTTTCCATGGTAACTGATTCACCTGCTGGATCGTACTTGCTGTGCTGCCTACGTTTCCGTCTCTGGTTCGACCAAGTGTTTGTTTTTGCCTGCAAGACCATGCACGTGTAGAACTTTCCACTGTGCTTGGTGAAGTAATGCATCTGCAAAAGAAACTAGGACTGTGAGTCAAATCACTAAAGGATAACCCTGTGTCGCTCTACTTATTACCTCCCTTGAACTATTTCAGACCAGGATTATCTTCCTTCTTGCACATCCTCAGGTCGTACACTATACTGCTACTGTGTAAAGACGTAACACTTACGAGACAGACGAACGGTGTGATTCCAATATAATGCACCCCAATAACAAAAAACTTTTGTTTGCGGGGTAAAATAATACTAAACACACAAGTATCCAATTTCCACAACAAGGTGGTAAGATTTTGAAAGTTGTCATGAATTAAATTTTAAACACATGAGTATGGTTTAAAACAAGATCTGGCGCTCACCTGGAGTTGTTCTATATGTTTACGTAGGAACCAGGTATACGCCGTTACTGTGTACTCCTCTACTGGCCCCACATCTCTGGCTATATCATATACTAATGGAGACTTAGACTTCTTCTGCTCCTTGAAGGCTGATTTCTACAAATGACAAGGACACATATAGCAAACACTAGCTTTCAACAAACAATTGAAGCATTATTATAAATGTGCCTTGCTTACAGAAGTGCAGAACATCCACACTATAAAAAGGTCCATTATAATCATTTGGGGGGCTTAAATGTTTGCTCTATCAGTGCTTTATATACCATTGAAACAAACATTCTTCTATAAAATGGCAAATGCATTATGAGTTTTAATACAATTTCAACTGATTTGATTTTATATAACAATACAACAGTACTACTGACTATTGCCAACCAGGAGTTGAGTTGGATGAATATAGCATTGATTAATGTAAATGGTATGCACATATAGAGAACTTTAGCTAAGTATATCACTATATGGCATTATTTGGTTGGCAATTATTGGTGCAGGATTTATGGAGCACAAGTACTTACAGGAAACACTACAGACTCATCAAATGTCCAGGCTAGTCCCCATCTCATGGTTCGACCTTGGCAAAACTCTGTCGTTGAGTAGTTCGCAATCTGAAAAGATAAGAGTTACCAATGTTATAACATTGATTCAGCCTGAAGTTCTGAATCTTACAGAAAAATGTTTTTAACAAAATTTTAAAAACATACATTGTTATTTACTGTAAATTGGAAATGTTGAAAGTCCAAAACTGATCCCATGAAGCTTAGTTGTAAGTTATTTTCTTTAATTCACACACCATTCATAGTCTTTGTATTATTATCTATTTGCCAACTTCATTAGTTCTTAAATCCTTGTATTTTTACACTTGGCACCTTGATATTATTTATAAAGAGTGCACAAAAAAACAATCAATTTATCTAGTGTTATGAGTAAAACTTATATACTTTGAAAGGGAGGTTTGAACACAGATAGATATAAGATATGCAATATGTTTTACTTATCTCCCTTTCTTGAAATTAGATTTAACACAGATAGATTTACCTTATGTTTATGCAACACGTCTTTCAGAGCAGACAAGCTGTTCTTCTTACCCAGGAGGCTTGTGTACACCCTGGAATCATTGACATATTCACTTACATTAGTGTTACACAGCTTCACACTTAAATCTGGGTTTACTACAGCACCTAGCTAGTATAGACAGTTACCCTCGATATCTATAAGTATTTGAAATAAGTTGTTTTCAATTTTGATACAAATCAGTAAAAATTTCAACAAGATTGTGTTGTTGTTTTTTGCTTTTCAAATATTGAATTGCCTTGTTTGAAACAAAACAAAATCAAAAATAGCTACATACTATGTATTCTGTAAATTATTATCTTTCTTATTTGTTATCTATCTGCAAATATTTGTGTTCAACTGCCCCATAGAAATCAGCGCCACAGAAATCCGTTTCCAATGAATAATCGTTAACGCTGGTTTCCCATTACCTGATTCTTGTTTGTAGTTGTAAAGATTCTTCTATCATCTGTGTAACAAATCTTACTTCTCCACCCCATGCCACACATTCCTCCTCGCTGGCCGTCGACAGAGACTTGGGTTCCGGGCGGTCAACACTCCGCGATGACGTCACACCCTGGGCTTCTAGATGGTCAGAGTAAAACGGTGGGTTACACATGCTGAACTCGTACTTCTCTGTGTTGTCCTCGATCAGTCCAAGCAGTAGTGTATCTTCGGTAACTTTCTTCACTGAAATTGTTAACAGATGAAATTGTGATACAGTGAAGTTCCGATAATAAGACCACCCTTGGAATCAACAAAAAGTGGTCTTTATAACGAATCGTTCCAAAAAGTGAGACTCAAAAACAATGGAATGAGATGTTAGGACCGAACGTAAGTCGTCTTAAAAGCGGGCAGGTCTTATTATAGAGTGGTCTTAATAGCAGAACTTTACTGTACATGGTTTGACTACCTTCTAGACATGACCATTGAATACAGTTGTATGATACATATGCTTAAAACTATTACAACACTCTAAAAGGGAGAACAATATAAAACATAACCATGAGAGCAAATACCACTACAATGTAAGACAATGTAATATATTTAGCAAGACAAAAAGGTCCTGATCAAAATTACATGAACTTGGCTTTACAGACGGGAATGTTGTTACATGCATTCTCATTTAAATTCATTAAAGTAAATAAAAACAAAAACATACCGGTATTCCTCTGTACTTCATAGCCACACAGTACTTATGAAAGAATGCCCTTGTGAAATACATAAGACTAACTCGTTCCTATAGTCTAGTAATCTTGTACCGAAAGCATCAAAAATAATATTTAACAAGTCAGTCATAAAATAAGTTTAGTACTTGCGGACAATTTGAAAGTAGGAAAACCAATGTTGTGTTGTTTTTTCTTTCAAACTCAACACAGATTCCTTTATAAGAAGCATTTATCACAATATATGTACGCTAATTTATTTAATTGGGGATGAAAGGGCAACTTTAATCTGAATCATTTATGAGTACTATTCACACCCTTATGACTGCCACATACCTGTTATTTTCTCTGTCATTCCATTCTGCTGTATATTCTTCTCTGCAAAGAACACATTCTGATCATCTACTTCTGACGCTAAGAACTGCCAGCCATTCTGTCTACAGCCAAGTAATGGGTAGATACAACTTGACCCTGTACCTAAAGTTACAACAGAACAGGTATCATAGTAAAACTATATATGCCTTTGTTTATTCCTTGATGAAGAATGAACAAAGTCTTTTTTGTTTAGTCAATAATTAGTAAACTACCAGCCAGTACATGATGTGTGGAAAGTATAATGTAATATTGAAAACCAGTTTTCTAAAAAATTGGATTTTCTAATAAAACCCATTGCTGACTTTACAAAGAAAAATCACACATTTTTCTACAAGCATTACCAGAATATAAAACAGTTACTGTACTTTTTCCAATGCTCTTACCTATATGTTCTTCTGTATAAATTGCTTAAGTAAACTATGTTGTGATATTATGTAGTGTCGAGTCTCAAGCTAGAACTGTGACTCATGTATTTATGAGACATGTATAATAAAAGGAAACTAAGTAATTACACAGTGGTATCTGAATTGTTAATTCTCAGGAAGAAATTGATACAGGGTACATAAAGGTTGGACAATCTACAAACCTATGTCAATGCCTCTGGCTGGACAATTCTCTCCAATCATGTCTTCAAGCCAGAGAATGTAATTGAGCCTTTGTGGTACAGTAGGTATCAGTCTGTCAAGAGGTAACGTCACCTTCAAACCAAAGTCATTCTCTAGTAGTGCCTGGGTTAAAGCTCGCAAGGAGCCGGGATCCTTAAAGTCTAGGATGACTTTACCACTTACATTCACTGAAACCTTTTCTTTAAAATACTCATACTTTTCTGCTAACTGTTTGAAGTCTGGCTTTTTGGTCTTGTATGCATTTCTTGGGTGCATGAACTTATTCAAGGCCATTTTATTCTAAAAATAAAAACATGGCTTTTGAATGTGGATTCATACAAAAACACACACACTTTAAACACTTTCATCTGTTAACATGTCAGTGTATCTTGCCTATAAGGCTACAAATGAAATGAGATTTTAGTTTTGGTAAAAATATTTATTTCACTAATCCAATCTTATTTTCCATATTGACCAAAAGGCATTTTAGCTTTAATACATATCTTTTTTCCTGCTACGTTTAGACATTTGTTTGTATTTAATTCGTTAGTTTGAAATGCATGCACCATTTAAAATCTACTTCACTTTGTTGTAGACAATTGATATATTTCTGGCAAACTGTCAGCATGTTCAGATGACATAAAACACTTACATGAGTCGATAGTTTCACAATAATTCAACTGGCCTTGCTACATGTTTTTAAGGTAAAAGTGAAGAACCTTGCATATGACACTTCAAAAGTTATCACAAATGCATGAATTTCTATGAAGAACTAGGTGGACTACTTTCAAAGAGGAAACAATTTTTTTAATGACATGACAAACTTAGCAGTACTCACATTCAGTCTCCAGACTTTTAATGATTAATTTTTAAATGAAAGCAACCAATATTACAAAGGCCTTTGCGTTTCTTTTCTTGGTTAACGTCGCTGTCAGTGTCTCTGAATTTGTAATATGTTTTCGTGACTATAATGTTTATGGCATTGTGCAGGGTTTTATTAAATGTCATTCAGTTTCAATAGTCTAAAGTTGGTCCTGAAACACTTTTACGATATTCCAATTGTTGACATGTAGTAACTTAAAGTCAATAACATATAAAACCCAACATTCTAAACGTAGATATTTCGAACATGGCGGTCGCCATTTTAAATCACGCAATTTCCCGTTATGAATGAACTTCCGTTTTGTACTTGTACGCATGCGCAATTGTATTACTTTTCGAGACAAATTCATCGTGTGGCCAAAATAAAGACGGATTTCGACCTAACTTCTCTGCCATATTTTTATTTACGGCTGTTATAATTGAGGTATATTCTTTATTAATCATCTCATATGAAACAAAGTATGTAGCATGTCATCCTTCCGAAGAACTAGTTGTTTTTTCTTCCAAATGTCAACGATAAAACGCTTGAGGAAATATGGCGGTCATGATAATGAGTGCACGAATAATTAGCTCTGAAAATATGAATGGAATTTTCTTTGTATAGGAATGACAGTCAAAGTGAAATGTTCAATTAGTTAATCAGTTGAGTTGTTTATGTTATATTTTACTAAATTCTCTACAATCACCATGTTCACTTTTGTTTTTAGAAGAATTTAACAGCAAAATCACTGTGAACATTATTTGACAACTGTCACAAACAGCACTTAAATAGTTTGCAAGAGATAGTGTTCCCCAGTCTCTTCAGTGTGTTGTCGTTCAACGCTGCCCTTTTTAATACTCAAAATGCACCACCATTGTTTAGAGGCGTTTTGTGTCAAGTTTGCTCTGTTATACATGTCATGCATTTGCTGTGTAACAAATTGTTGTCAATGCATGTCAGTTGCCCCACCCACTACTCTCTTTGTGATGTATACTATCTCCGAATTAATGACGCTTGTATATGACAGAGGTGATGTGTATGTTATAAGTTAGGGGCATAGAATCAGAATGAATTTTATCTGTGCAAAGTTTCATAAATTAGTCAACTAAAAGATGACGATAACAGCTGGTAAACACCGCTGATAATTAAGTGAAAAGTTTAATATTTACTGCGATTTTCGAAAAGGTATGGAATTATATTTAGAATAATACTTTCGTCCGATAAAAGTTGATTTTATAATGTTGACAGGTTTGAACAATGAGATTGCACATCCAAATTTTACTGTGATTAAAGTTTGATTGAAAAGTTGGCTGCATGTCTATCAGAGTAGTTTTCAAAATGGCTGTGTTTATAAATGATGTACATGTAAGCATAACAAATGGTTATTAAATATTCTTTAGAGCGTATCACATCAACTTTTTAAACAAATCTCACAAAGACCCTCCCACCCCCACCCTTTTTTGTAAATCTTGTAAATTACTAAGAATCTAATGACAACAATCAAAGCTGATATATTGATTCAATCCTCGGCTGAATCTTATGTAAACAATTGCAGGTCATTAGACACTCTCTGATGCTTTAACCAGAGTGAGGAGGTGGCATTCTTTGACTTGATACCATCAGATTTGTAGCTTCTATAGTCAGTTAGGCCATCTTATTATTACCAATCAGCAAGAATACTGCATACCAAAATTGCCTTGATCTGCTGATAAACTAATTGTTAATACAACAAGGCATAGTTATCATCTGCAGTACAGGTGCAAACTGTTCATTCGATCGGACTTCATATTTTCACGATTGGTGCTACGATGTTCATTTATAGTTACTCGTTAGACTGGGTAATCCATTTTTCTTCTAACTAAACACTTACTTATACCTAGAATCATGTACCCCTCAAATTGTATAATATGCATTGCAAACGGGAAAATGACACAAGTGTGTTTTGGTCTAATGATAGATCTAAATATTGCACAGTGTTGATATAAAAACAAAATTTAGTGAGAAACCTATTTCCCTTTTCATGAGTTTGGCAGGCGACTTGATAGGGCTCTAGGCTCTTTGTAAGTTAGTTGCCTGAATCTCTCCCTCCAAAGAGGTCTGATGACAATGGAGTGGATATTAAGAATGAAATATATACCGAAAATGAATGTTATACATATACATTTTTGCATTGTGCTTTCCTATAGATGTCAACTAAATTGTGTTGCAGTCGTCACAAAACAAACAAAAAACTTGTTAAGTATGAACAAGTTGCTTCACCAAAATTACAAATTCACATGACTGGTTATTTTAGACCAGTATTAACTCTTCTTTTGCATTGTTATGCATGTTTTATTTGTATGCACTTATTGCATTTACAGAGTTGTTGAGCTTTTAGAAAGAAAATGGTCTGTGTCTTTATTTTACTCATTATAAGAAAGCACAATAGTATGTCAGTGTGTCAAAAGAATCATGAGTTTGTAACATAAATTTATATCATTACACCCTACGCAACATATGTGTTTATTTGCTGACCATGGTATACAGTGAACTTGTCTGTACACATTATGTTGTCCTTAAGTCAGTGGATGATTTATACACACACTAGAAGATGTCAAAGTATTAAATTTGATTTTTTAGCTCTCCAGAGCACGAAGTACTCAAGGTGAGCTATTGTGATCAGTCTTTGTCGTCCGTCCGTCAACAATTGCTTAAAAACATCTTAAAACAACCACTCCAAATTCATCTCCTCTGAAACTACAAGGCCAAATTCAATGAAACTTTACAGGAAGCTTCCTTGGGTAACCTTCTACAAAAATACAACAAGGGGTCGCGATTGATCAACAACAACAATCTGGCCAACTTCCTGTTTTGTTTAAAAAAACATCTCCACTGAAACTTTACAGGAAGCTTCATTGCATGACTCCTTGGCCTACATTCCTAGACCTTTGTTTGTAGGTTGAAATA
>ENA-OREC01000578-OREC01000578.1-marine-metagenome-genome-assembly--contig:-NODE-578-length-15080-cov-16.061054_pt1 | contig 15080 bp, 10 predicted proteins | sample MGYA00248626_ERZ508543 | MGnify/ENA primary metagenome ERZ508543 (study PRJEB26211, sample SAMN05518279) | marine metagenome | isolation source: Puget Sound, Washington, USA | host: Bankia setacea... | reverse complement strand
CATATCCAAGGTCCTTATTAACTGTACCAATTATAGAAGACTGTTAATTCAATACAGAAATGGACATATCCAAGGTCCTTATTAACTGTACCAATTATAGAAGACTGCTAATTCAATACAGAAACGGTCATATCCAAGGTCCTTATTAACTGTACCAATTATAGAAGACTGTTAATTCAATGTTTTACCTTTCTAGATAATGCTGAGGTCTCTCTGGTGCACATACTGTAGATATACCTTCTGTTTTCATTCGCATCAAATGAGCAACCTAAAATGAACAGTAGACGGTGAAATAAATTATCTTTGTGAGCTTGCATCACAAACAAAACAATACTCTGGTGAACTGAAAACAGCTCCAGTCTTAGATGCACAATAATCAATATACTGGGTTAGATCACAATCAATAATTTCAGTAAAAGAAGCTTCCATGGAATACTCTGGCAATAACTATATAAAAAGTTGCGATTTTCCTAAAAAGATAATTTTCGTGGGTATAACTCTTTCTATTTTACTGTTTCTGAATTATCCTATGACAAAAAGATAAGAAATAGTTTATTTGTTTTACATGTTTTTCAAAGGTTTCATTGTTTATTCTTCACCCACCTGTTCTGCCGACCCCATGGCCAATAAGACATTGAGTTGACCGTACTGTGATCCACTGAACACATCTATGACAGGCAGGTAATTCTCTACAGCTATCACTGGATACTGTAAGTGAAAAGTATATTTGTACAGAGGTTGGGAAAAACAGTCTACTTTTACTGGTCTGAATTTTTTTTATTTTGTTCTTTGTCCATTGTGAAGTTTCAATATTTCTACTCGACCAACAAAATGATCAAAATCTCATCCAGATTAGAATGGGGTATGGTAAAAAGAATAACAATGCATAACAGCTTTCAAAATTTACACTTGTCATGCATGCTAAACTACTGGTCAGGGCGATAGAAGAAGTGAACTTTTCGCACCCTGTACTTTTAGATGTAGACAGTAATGTATGATGAAGAATTAAAAGACTATTTACTTTTTAAGTACAAGTGTTTTCTTTTCTAAATTTAGAAAACATTTTTAAAAAATCTCTGGATTACTAGGAAAATAATCATTTTATTATTGGACATTAATTCAAGACTTATATGCGCAATATACCGATCACAAAAACACCTTGTTTATTCAGTCAAGGCACTTGTACTTAAACCTACCTGTGATTTGAGCAGAGCTGTAGATATCCTCTTCTCTCGGAATGACATATACAACTGATGTAGACTGATCTTTACCATTCCAACCAACTGTAAATATAAAACAGAGTCAATAATAATCCAACCAACTGTAAATATAAAACAGAGTCAATAATACATACACGTACGGTGCAACATACGGTGCAAATAAATATCAGGTTATAGGTAGGTGGCATAGTAGAAATGAATTTGTTTTGCACATTGTTCATTTTCTGTGTAAGTAGATTGTTGATTTTCTTGAATATTCACAGCCAAACCCAGTATAAACTGTCAAAGCTATTTATAACTTATTAATATCAAAGACTTCTACTGAAATCCCACCCAAATGATTTTCGCAAAAAAAATGTCCTTAAACCAGTTGACAGAAATGTATTTACATATTAGAAAGTAACCTAAATTGTCTAATTGATGGTAGTCTTGCAAAAGTGTATACAAACACATTCTTTCAATATGACTTAGTGTCAAAACAAGGAAAAAAATCAGTCCCTAAAATATTGCAAACTGAATTACAGGTCATTTTCTCTGTTTTTCCAAACAGTTTAAAGTATTTTTGGTTCATACATGACATGACAAAGTATTTGAGTCTTATACAAAAAAAGTTTGTTCTTTCTAAATAGTAAAAACTACATCATCAATAAAGGCTACTTTGATTTAAAGAGCAAGGCATGTATAATTCTCTACCCACTTACCTTATCATTGTCAGCTGATGTTTTCTTGTCCCAAACTTCAATGATCATAAAGTTGTTCTTCAACCTTTCCAACAAAGACTGGGACATTAACACTGGTGCTATCTGTAACGAAAGAAAATACTTGTAATTCTTGGTCAGGTAATAGTTATTTAGAAGTAGACCAAATTTGTGCAAGAAAAATACTTGATAATCTATGGAAAAATGATCAAATGGTATGCTTTGTTACTAGATGATGTATTTATGGACAGATTGAGGGCTTTAAATGTCAAATAAGCCTCCCTTGTTAAATATTGTCCAAAACAAACCCAAAAACCAAACCCTACCTGTTGGAATTTAAATTGTGGTTCACTAGTCCCCCAGCAAACTGAGCTATGTACTGCCTCATCACACCAGAACATACGGCATACCAGATAGGTGTTACGTACGCACATATCTCTGGCCCGCACACCTGGAAAATACAACTTATATATTGTAGAGTTTTTCTCTTACTCTGAGTATGAAATATCTCTTAATTTCTACTACTTCTACATGTCATTGGGTATATGGTAAACACAACAACAACAAAAAACATTTTGAACTTTCCACTTGCGCTTTAATGAAATTGTCAGGGTTATAGGAACAGTGGAATTGTCATGCACTGATTGCTCAAATTAAAGAGAGGTTAAAAAATCAAAGCTGTGAGTCATCTGTAAAATCTATCAAAATGCAGATACCATTTACCAGTCACTTAGTATAGACACCTTATTTAAATACATATAAATTCTACTACAAAAACATCACAACAATCCAATCCATGGGAGAGATACCAGTCAATCTTTAGCCATGACAGGTAAAACAAATAGATTAAGTAAAAAATTGAACAATTCACAAAGAACAATAAATATTTTTTCAGACCGGTAAAAGTTGAATGTCTCTCAGGATCTCAAGTTACAACAAGACTGCCAGCCAGTCTTTAGGTTATGACCAGTAAAAATGAGTTGGGCTAATGAAATTCACAATAAGCAAAGAACAAAAAAAGTGTGGGGACCAGTAACAACACAAGTATTCAATTACCTAGTAAAAAATTCAAATATGTAAAGAACAAAATAACAGTTTCAGACCAGTAAAAGTTATTCACAACCCTAAGTTACAACACTAGTATTGAATTACCTGGTGCAGACAGTGCTGTTGGTTTGTGGAAGACCGGATGTCGTTTAGCTGCTGACATCGAGGGCACACCTTGTACTGTGATGTTCTGTCCATCTGGTATCATCAATAAGGCATGTAGGGTCATTGCCTGGAAAGTTTGGTGTGACGAAAATATTAGTACTATCTTTAAGTGTAAACAAATCAGGATTAAAACTTCTGTGAGTCTTTTATGTTGCACTTTAGCTTGTACTAGAAGTAGAGTTTTATCTGAATAAATAGGTTACAACTGTAGTCACGTTGATTAACAATGTAAAAAAAAAACGTCTTAAAGACTGACATCATTTTTGTTCGTCAAAAATTTTAAGCATTTTTTCATCATAAATTTGAAACATTTTTCATTCATAAATTTTAAGCATTTTTTTCATCATAAATTTTAAGCCAAACAATTTGCATTAGTTCTTATATACAATTTTATATTAGTTTGTTTGTTTGGATTTATCTAACCCTTAAACACCTAAAGAACGTACAATGCTACAAATCATTATCTTAGGGCCCCTGCTTTTGATGTTCAAACCTTTAAAACTTATGTACAAAGAAAACCTGTATCTTTTTTGAGCCATAATGGAGTGTTAAAAATGTCCGGTTAGCTAGACTGTTAAACATCACCCTACCTCTCCTAGCTGTTGTTGCTGTAGAGGGTCATGGTAGTGTACTATATTTTGGTCATGGTCGTAATGCTGTACTGATACTGGTAAAGGCATCGACAAACCCTCAGCTCTGGGTGCATCTTGTCTGATGGATGCACGCACAGGAGAACGAGAACAGCTTCTACTTCTGCTCTCTGATAGGAACAAAAAGAAGAAATTATTAATTGAAAATTGTTATCTGATGCAATAAGCTGCAATGTCATTAAATCCTGTATATTTTTCATTAAAAAAGTCCTCGATTTTGTTAAGTCTGCTATGTCAATATACAAATTCATATCAAACCGAAAATGGAAACTCATCAAAAGTACCATTATACTTAATCACTTAAACCAAATTATTTTGGATTTTACCAACTCTATAAGAACTGATGCATTAGTAAACTGTAACCTGACTTGGACTTTAAAACAAAACTTTCTTTTGATCAAATTTGAATCCATTTGACTTGAGCAAATAAATGGCTTTATGAAAACTAGTGGACTAAAAATGTTTGTGTAATTGGAACCTGGTCTTTGTTTTAGATTACATCAGAATGCTCAGACTTTTCTAAACACCAAACAATACGTTCATGATTAATTACCATTTTAGCGAAACCAGTATTGAGCATCTACAATTTAAGGGTAATCCAAAAGTATGCATTTAACACAACACATTTACCTATTCCTCTTGGTGCACTAGGCCCCAACTCCCCATAACTGGATTTCTGAGGTGCAGGTGGTGGTTTAGGGGCTGCATAAAGGGCTGTAGAGGAAGGGTCAGGGGTGGGGGTTTGAGCAATTGGTACAATCTTAGCTTTGCCTGTCATCTCGGCTAACTTGGTCCTGGCTAGCTGAGTGGGAAATTCTTTACTGTCTGACGCTAGTTCTACTATAACCTGCGAGGAAAATCCAAAATCCAAAAGTTGAAATTTCTATTTTTAGATAAGCAAACGGCATCTTCTTGTTATGAAAGACAGTTAGTTTGAAAAGCAGTCCTATCTTTATTTGTATATAGTAAGAAAAATTAACAGCAGAGATACCTTTACTGTACAAACAAAGAGCTTTTATACATATTCTTTAACAAAAAAAAGAAGCTCTTACCAGAAATTAATGACATTACTACAGTGAAGTTTCTGCTAGTATGACCTCTCGATAGTGTGACCTGTCAGTGATTAATACCACCTATTTTAGTCCCGAACATCTCATTTTGTTGTATTTGTGTCTTGCTATTTAGACTGAGTGGCTGTAAAGACCACTTTTTGTTGATCTTGAGGGAAGTCTTATTAACTTAACTGTACTATTGTTGGACAGTATCTCTACACATGTTCAAGCGCAACTGCTTCATAAATCAAGAAATAAAAAATTATACAAGAAAACGCATACTTTTAAAGCTCCCAGGCCGCTGTTTTGAGCATGTTTGGAAGAATTGAGTGAAGCATTGGCTGTGACTTTCTCCGAGGATTGAATCTCCATTTCTTTATCTATGTATAAGCTCTCTGACTTCAGTATGGACTTCAATGGAATCCCACAACTTCCCATCAACGAAGGCTGAAGATAAAAAGTATAAAAAAATAACTATTAGACAAATCACAAAACAGTCGTTCCCACACTACTAATTATCTCCCTTGAAATAGTTGGGACCAGGATAATCCTCCTTCATGTTATCTTCATATTGATCTTTACTCCATATACTCAGACAGGTTACAAATAATTTTAAAAAATAATGTCCGAAAAAATTAGGTATTAAAGTGTCAGATATTGTTTTTGTCTAAAAGGTCCATTGAAGCCAATTTATATTTGGGAACAATATCTACAGAAGTATTGTTTTTAAATTCATTTTTCTTCACGCCAAACAACTACACTCAAACCCTAAAATCAAAAGGGGTAGATTTGGAGGCCCTTTTATTTCATAGCTTTGAATCAAGATTGTGTAGAAGAAAAACAAAAGTTGCAAGCTGACTTTAAGAAGATAATGTGTGTAAGTTCCAGGGAAAAAATGCTATTCCTTTGCCAACTGATCTGTGCAACAAACTAAACCTTTTACCAGTTAGATTCAATGAAGCAAACACTTACCACTTTCTGGCCGGCTGTTCTGGAGTATAGTTTAAATACTAGAGCAGATTTCCACCATTTCTCTACAGCAGTGCCATCAAACATTACAGGAAACACTGACCGATGGTTGAAACTCACAACTACAATAACAAACAGAGTTCTTTATAACAGAGCAACTAAAGTATAACATTTCAAACTGAAACCGTGTCAAAAAACACATGTCCACTTAGCAGGACAAAATAGCCTCAAAAGGTGTAATTTTTCTTGCACAATCATCATTTTCTTCTATCTGAATTCTTCCATGATATTGTTAGTTTAAACTTATTTTATTGCCCAATTGTTTTTACATATATATACACAAACAAATACAAATTAACATAATCAAATATAAACAAAGGGTAAAAGGGTCAAGCCACAAGTTCTAAAACTTATTTACGGCTCTCCCCTGATTGATTTAGTAAATAAATATGCATATGCTATTCATTGAGTCAATAAATGTTCAATGGTAACATATCATTTATCTACCCAATAGTCAGCAAGCTATAGTTTAACTTGACATAAAATACTATTTGAGATATTATTGTAAGACTTTGTATTATCAGACAAAGGTAAAACCAACAGTATATTGAACCAATATCTGTTTTACATTTGAATTTCTGATCCAACTGACACATGAAAATTAGTGCCCCTTAGGTGTTTTATCAAAGTAGTATAGCTCTGTACTGTACCTCCTTTCTTTACATTCCTGGATACGACCCTCATGACCTCTGTTGCCATGGCGTTAGGTGAGTATTTATCTCTGGAGGTAGCAACCACTGGAAACTGGTACTCAATAAAATATGTACTGGAGAAAAAAAAAACAGAAAAAACCTCAACTAATCATAATTATGTACAGGTTCAATTAAATAGAATAATTTGTTTAACATATGATTCTCTAAACCAATTTATTTACGTTCTTGCATATGTTTATTTAACCATAGTATTCTATATTCTAGTCAAAACCATAAACTATAGAGATTGTAAAGATTGTTAAACTGATCAGTGAACTATTATCTTGTAAAATATTATCTTAATGTTTAAAGAACAGAACAGAACTTTTGTTTTATACCACTAAGCATATACTTTAAGCTTCTGTTGAGTCTAGTTTCTGATAAGTTCAAAATGATTTCAATGATTTCAAACATATTTTAATCACCTATCATTGTTCCTTGTTTTCTTATCACTAACCACTCATTGCAACTAACTGGCTACTTCTCCACTTGAATCAGTGGTGGAGCGTATTTTTGCACAAACAAAATTGGCACAACTTGGAATTGAACCCTTAACCCTTAACTACCGGTCAGACTCTACTACCAGCTGAACCACAGGGTCAGTTCTAATTTCTGGAGTTTTATCTACAGTCTAGAAAAAAAATTGACGAAAAAATTGTTCATTCTTACCAAGTTTTCTTTCCTTTGGGTGATGGTTTTGGTGGTTTAAGTCCATATCTTGACTTTGGTTTTGGTTTACTGGTGGATGAGTCCAGTTCTGCAGCAATCTGAAATGAATCTATGGTTACCCTGGCAACATGGACACGCCCTAATAATGTCAGACGCTCCACACTCAGTCCATCAACAGTGTTCTTCTTCTTAACTCTAGTACTTTCTGTAAGATAGGAAGACAATACTTTTAAGAAACTATAAAATAATTTGTAAAACATTGGCTAACAACATACAGTCATTCAAGTTATTAAAACAGTATTCAAATGAAGAAACACATATTCATATTATTAAATCTTCAACAAGACAAAACAAGGCTTCACCCTGCTTGCTCTTCTTTTGTTTAAGAGATAGCTACTGTAAAATAATTATAACTTGTGGGCACTTACTTTCATGGATTTCGTTGAATCGTTAATTAAATTTCACCAAAGATAAATTTCACCATACTATTTACGTTGGTGAATGATAAATTCCACAAATATGTATATCCATGAAAGGAAATTTATTGTGAAAACGATGTAATTTCATGCACACACAGATATATAATTCCACAGTATGCTATATAAGATCCTGACTCAAGAGTTATAATTATAAACTATCATTGACCAAGAATACAATGTTTATACCTTTTGTCGGGGGTTCCTCTATATCAGAAGGGACCATGTCAAATGAGACTCTAGATGACTCAGACCTCGGTGTACTAGCCGTACTCCTTGCATCACTGTCACTACACTCGCTGGCACTCCCCCTGGACCGTGACCCTTTACGTTTCTTACTTCCCTTACGTCGGAGTTTCACACGGGACTTGCGTTTGGGCGTTCTGGGCTTGGGCTTCTTAGGCTCTGGGTCAGGTGGAAAGGCAAGATTTAAACTTGACACTGAGGAAGATCTAGAAGGTGGCCGCTGGAAACAACAACAAAAGTCTAATTATATGTTATGATTACACAAAAGAGATGCATGCTTCCAATGAGATCAAACAAACGACATTCCACAATAATTACCAAGCATTACTAAACATACTAAAACAGCTTTCCAAGCCACATCTTACATAATTTATTGTTTCTTTTATTAAACAAAATGGACTGAACTTTCAGCATTTAGCTAAAACTCAAACTTCATAAAAAAAAATTTAAATTTTCTATATACACTTAAATTTGACACTTACTTCTTACAAATTATTTAATCAAAACAAACTATATAGAAAAATATCAACATGCTGCAGTCTTAAACACATTTGAAGATGTTAGGCAGCCATTTTGTTTCAAACTTGAATCCCGATGTGCATTAGCAGCTTTTTGACACTGGAAAAACTAATAACCCGAGCAGTGTTTCAAATTATCAATACCCAGTGTCTATTTACAACAATTTAACCTTTAGACCTAAATCCAACCTATGCGAAAGACACTGATCTTTAGGCCATGAGTGGTAAAAATGTGTCGGTCCAGTAAAAATAGTCAAAATTTTACAACAGCAGACAGAGAACAAAATATTTTTCGGATCAGTTCACTCTCTTTCGCTATCTCTGTAAATCCCCGAAAAGCCACATACCATGTTTGAGTCATCATCCAGTTGTTTGTGTCTCACAACTCTCCCTTCATCCCCACTCAAGTCAGACAGACCATCAGATGAGGCGGGGTTCTTGTAGAAGAGTTCTTGTAGGATGGACTCGCTGTGTATTGGGTCCTCTTCATCACTGATGATATCATCGTCCCCTGAGATACTCTGGTTTGGACTGCCATGGAGATTTTTGAGCATCTGGAAATATTAAAATTGATGGTTTAAAGGAAAGAAGATACAGGTGTAAAGAGTTTGACATTTTCTTGTTTATAATTAATTTATAAGTGTTCAAGTGAAAGTGTAAACAAAGACTCCATAGTGAAAACCCTTTTATGTCTAAAAAGTGGATGTCAAGGTATACATCTGTAGCAGACTCAATTAAAGTGGGGACCTTTTTTAATCAAAAGTAGGTGCAAAAATAATAATTCCTTGACATAAATGTATTTATGTTATGTTTCTGGGTCATGCATTTTTACAGGTATTCTATGGAAATATATGTTTGTAATATGTTTTCAATCTCCAAGAATGCTGCATCGCTTTTTAGCCTAAGGGTATCTTTAAAGGTCACAGATTTGGTTTAAAACATTAAACCTTAATGTGTTGTTTTTTGTCAACTTAAACATTAATGTATTGTTTTTTTGTGTAGAGCCCTGATATCTCTTTTAAATCTCCAAATTTCGCGTTTCTGTTGCATTATTTTTTGGAAAAGATGACACCACACTAATGAAATTTTTAAAAACAAGCAAGGGAGATAACTTTCATTCCTACATACCCTGATATCATCTGTTAGCTGGCCTCCAAACACCAGGTCTACTGCATTGTCTTCTATATTCTCATCCAGGCCTGTACCTCCGAATAACCTATCTGCTCGCAGTATCTCTTGTAGAAAACTGCCATCTGAACTCCTACAACCCCAAAAAACAATACAGTAAGGTTTCTCATTTGTTTAAGCAGAGTTGATTTCTAAACACTTAAATGACAAAACTAGCAAACAATTGTTATCTAAAGTAAATCTGGAACTTCGAGTAAAATCACAAAAAATACCCTTGTCACTACCAATTATCTCCCTTGGAATATTTCAGACCGGTATAATCCTCCTTCATGCTCATCCTCAGGTCTTATACTGTAACTGTGTAAGGATTCATCAGTATTGGTTCATTTGTTAAGTAGGAGTTTAGCTTACACGATATTTGGATAGAAGGACACGAAGCTGAACCGAAAGACAGACGAACAGAGTCATTCTTATATAACCCTTCCAAAACTTTGTTTGCGGGAGATAATTATCTTTCAGTTAAAGTAAAGACATAGCTTAATCAAGACCTACAGATTAGACTATGCGTAATGATTTGTGAGCATATATATACTGGTAGTGTATGAGAACATTGACCAGATACTCCCGAATAAATTACATGGACCAATGCATTACAAAATAGGTGTTACATGTGTATACAGTAGACACGTGTTTTATACTCAATTCAACAGTCTGTGTAATGAATTCAAGAGTGTCTGGGTCAATGTTTGTATACTATAAGCTGTTAGAACATTACTTTATCAAGTGACTATCATTGTTTTACAAATATCTTTTTATCAAACAGGTCTAATATAACCAGAGCACGCCATGGACCAGTAAAAAGCATGGGAAGCTGGGGATCTGTGCACAATAAAAAGTCATTTTGATATATTCTTTAATGAAACTCACTCAAGGAACATTACAAAGCTTGCCGAATGCTTGCTTGATAAAATTCCCTAAAATCTTACAAGAGCGGTCATTTAATACGATTTTTTATGAAACTCATACTGGGAAGTTAAACTTGTTTCATAAAAGTTCATATTTAAATGACAAAGTTCTCTTAAACTCATGTTAGACCCTTGCATCTACATAACATTCACCCCATTTCAATAATGGCATTCCCTTACCTGTCGACTTGCCTTCTGTGGGGCACGCCATGGGGAACATCATGACTTGGCACAAAACCAGTCAATGCAGAGTTCTCCCCCTTAGATTTAGATTGCATGGATGAGACGATCATCTGTTCCCGGAGTTTGTTGCCACGATTCAGTAACACCGACAACAAGTCATTGCCTGCTGCAGCTGATGATGATGATGGATTTGCAGGTATATTTTCTGAAATGCAAAGCAAGGTCTATTGTGAGCACAAGCAATATTATATGTATGACAAAAAAGAACTTAAAGAGTTGAAAACACAGTTCTCTTCTTTAACGTGGCCAGGGTGACAGTGAAGACAGGTGTAAACACAAAGATAAAGAAATACTATCATACATATTTACTAAAACATTCAGAATGGAAGAGCCATAAACCAATCTGGACTAAGACACTGTTCCTTATGGCAAGACTTGACTCAAAATGTGGTGGTACAGTCAAAATATTGGAAATTTCATAATAGAACACAATATTTTTCCCGTCTGCCTTTCAACATCTCTAAGATACGAAAAGAATTTCAATGTTGATGAATAAAATTAAATTACATAAATTTAGCTTACAAAATACACATGGTGTTAAAAACACTATACATTGTATATATGTATATATAATTTAGAAATAAAAATTGGAATATAAGACAAAAAGTATGAAGATATTCTAAACAATTGATGTAGATACAAAAAGGGACGCTCAAGTCACAGAAAAAACTTATTTTATTAGGTTTTTACAAGTCTATTTAACAAGCAATTCATGATATGTTCCTTGGTGAAGACTTAAATTAATGTTGTCAAAACTAATTGGAAACAGAATTTTTTCTTTTTTGTTTTGTTATTAATATGATTGGATAAGCAATTTTATGGAAATTCATGAACAGTACTTCCTGTGTGATCTTCATGACATAATTACATAAGCCACATACCTTTGTCTGACTGTCTTAGTTCACTGCCAGAGCTTGTTCTGATGATGTCACCATTGGTTGTTATAGCAACTGTACTGCCATCAAGCACCTGTTTGTATTGTCTCTCCGCTGAGTCGGCTTCGTAGCGGAGATGTTGACGTAAATCTTCCACATGACCATTATGCAGCTTACTTTCAGCATACTGGAAAGAAAAGTGTGCCATAGTTTTTAAGTATTGTCAATAACAGCACAATATAAAATAATTGCTTATCAGTTTCAACCAAACGAAGCTACACCACTTAGCATTTGTATATTTTACCTATTTTCAAAATTAGTCAGTACAAACTTTTGATACCAAAAAGTTTGTAAGGCATTGACCTAACTTTTGCAAAGACTAATTTTTAATTGGAACCTCCGGAAAACACGCTTTTGTTGAGTAAAGTCCCATTAATACTGTAGATAATATGACCAAAAAACACTGCTTGCTAAAAACCTACATGGTGAGATGCTGGAGAAATGAAGGGGTCGTCCACTGGCTTACGGGGTTGGTCAGTGTGTGGCGTGGGTCGGGACTGTTTTGGCACGGCAGATTCGTGGGTCACATGAGAAGCAATTGTCTCCATGCTGATATCTGTGGTTGGGATGGAACCAGTACTATCATAGGAAGCTGAAAGTACAAAACAAAAACGTAAAACAAAAAAAGGCTACTTAGCAAAAATGACAATGACCACTATCAGTTTGCATAATTTGTTATTGTTTGCATGCATATGCCACAATATTGAGTAAGGGTATTTAAACAACCAAATGACCAATGGCTCAAGAACTATTCAAAGATTGGAGGAGTTTTATTTGTTTTATCTGTAAGGATAACCTATGTTGTCACAAGGTAGCTGAACTAAAATGAGAAGATTGCTTGTTTAAATCTGAGCAAACTATTATTTTACTAAGCTAGTACATGATAACACTTGCACATGATAACACATGATTACACTGGCATAGTAACACTGACAAATGATAACAATGGCACATGATAACATTGGCACATGATAAGGCTAAGTTAACCAACACAACTTTAAGAAAAGGCTTTAAACACGTTTTTGCTGATGATAAATATGAACAATATTAACTAAACAGTGAGATTTACCCATCAGTGACTCTATAACTATTGCAACATGAAGTTCTCCAATCCTTTCTTCAGTCGGTGATATAATTGGAAAGAGTCCATTGATTGGTCGATTGTGAGCAAGGTGACCAAGGTTAGGGACCTCTACTGTTCCTATTGGTACATGCATAGGTCCACTGAGCACTTCAAGCATCAAGCTGGACATATCGGCCAAATACGCTGCAAACTGTTTGGGACCTGACCTGACAGGGAATCTGGCTGTAGTCTTGGCATGACCAGATTGGCTGTGTTTTAAATCCACAGGTCTGGTAGAGAAAGAAAAGCAAGAAACGTCAGCGCTAATATTATAATTATGTAATGACTACTAGAGGGACGGAGTGGTGCAGTGGGTTGCATGTCTGACTCGTAATGTGGAGGTCGTGGGTTCGAGCACCATCAAAGGCCTCCGTTGTTTCCTTGAGCAAGAAACTTTACTCTTATTGATTAGTACTGGTTGGTTACAGGAACAGATTCAAACGTGATTTCACAATCGAATAAATTGAAGGCCTTATGAAAGATTGACGTAAATGTCAAATAAGCCCCCTTGTTAAATATCATCAAAACAAACTCTAATGGCATTTTACACTGAACAAATACATGCACAGAATAGTATTTGAAAACAAAATCAGTCAGCTTCTGCCATCATAATAACCTATATTAAATTACCACATCCAGAAATATCTTCTTCACTAGTTTGTAACATCCTTATAGAAATAGTTTAAAGACGTGTATTCTGACTAATACATGAGCATTTCATTAATTTGGATTAAAAACAATCAAAGTTTAAACCACAAATTTTGCTTATCATACAAATGGATGAACAAACTATGAAATTCATGTGGTATAAAACAAAACAATATTCTATAGAGTTAACTGATGTAATTTTGATATTTGTGATGGTTTAGACATTATTTAATACTTTTTGTAGCGATAACCAATCAAAATCGATGTTTCAAAGTGATTGTGATAGAATTATGCATACTCTCTAGACTTACATAAATGCTATTCCGTTTCCTGGTTCTCCCCACCATTTCAGTGACACATAGGTAATCTCAGGTGTGTTAGGTACACCCCAGGTAATCTGTGTGACTGAAACACGACAAAAACATCGCAGCTGACCCTCCACCCTTGGAGGCAAACCGGTGTTGACTTGTACATCTTCTTCATGCCATGACTGCTCAACTGAAATAGAGTTAATAGTTTGATGCAGAGATAAGGATAGATAATGTATCCTTAATTATGATGAACATTTGTTACATAATAGTCTCAGTTTTAAGCAAAAAGTGCATCTTCATGCAGGCCTCAAAAATTGTTTCCACAACTACTCGTCCTGCAGGACAAGTGACTTGAAAATCCACTTGCCCTGCAGCAAAACCTACTTGCCCTGCATTTTTCTATGTTACTGTCTTCTCCCGACATGACAAATAAGGCGCAATGCGGCGTTGCCTGCATCTTGTATTTAGTGGTTACTACTATATATTGTTTTGATACTAGGACCATCATCATGACATCATAAGAATCTTATTTTAGTGTGATCAATGATACAACTGTTGCAATCTTTTCTCTATGCTGATCTCAGTCAACAACTCCAGCATCTGTGATCAAGTACCTACATGTGTAGGCTCTCCGTCTTTTCAGTTTACTGGTAGTGATTTGTAAACATGATATTACAACTTTAACACATTCATTGTTTCTCATTGTAGTTTAAGACATGTTAGTCAAGAGCATGGCATAACACAATTAAAGAAATATTATCTTATACTTATACTGAACAATCCATAATCCATTTTGTGTTTCCAGTAGGCAAGTTTTCGAAGATTTCTTTTGGCAATACTTTCGTTCAGAATAGTTAATATCTATTGAGACTGAAAATATCACTTGCCGGTCGGACAAGCATGACAAAAAATCGACTTTCCCAACCTCAGATCTTACTTGTAAATACGAGTGGATTTTTTGAGGCCAGATCTTCCAGCAGAAACAGGTTATCTTACACGTAGTATGCTAACGTGAAAGCGGACAAGATAATAGCTCAAGTTGCTAAATAGAACTTGAGCCTTGACACTGCTACCCTCAATGATTTAGAAAAACTGGGCAATGGAAAGTTGCGCTCGGAATTATTTTTAAGAAGTATAATTTTCAACTTGGTGTATAACAAATCTGACAATTACATTCCATAAAAGATTTGCATGAGTCAATTTCCTTTTGAATTTTTGAACCATCAGCCTATTAATAGACCTTTAAAATGAAAAATATCCTTATA
>ENA-OREC01000577-OREC01000577.1-marine-metagenome-genome-assembly--contig:-NODE-577-length-15089-cov-14.429723_pt1 | contig 15089 bp, 3 predicted proteins | sample MGYA00248626_ERZ508543 | MGnify/ENA primary metagenome ERZ508543 (study PRJEB26211, sample SAMN05518279) | marine metagenome | isolation source: Puget Sound, Washington, USA | host: Bankia setacea... | reverse complement strand
ACCGGCTACATTTCTTAACTTATAAAAGAGGGATATACAGGTTGTCATTTATGAAGATTTGGCCAGAGTTATTGTGTTATATTCGATCAAGAGTGACATTTATAACACTTTTGGGCGAATATGAACATTGTTCGTAGAGTATAATCGAGTAAAATTTAATCCATACAAACAAAGCAACCATTGATACTTTCACAATCAGCGGTCCGACAAATCTACCAAATTTGCAAACACAATTGTGGTTGACAGTGGCCACCAGTCTTCGTAGGAATGATACATTAGGTAAATATTACGTTCACAACTGTATTGTATTCTTGTACTAGTTAAAGCGAAATGCATCGTTTATTAAACGCTAGAAAAGCGACCCGTTTACTTCCCGCCATTTTTCTACAGTTCCAATCCTGTACTACAGACTGCTAACAACACTCCGGGCTGTGGCAAAAATAGTCAAAGAGAGTTAACAACTGGCCGCTTAATAGTTAATTATCTCTAATGTATGGCCACAAGATGGTTGTAGATACCCATGTTTTTTACTTTACATTCCTAACCTGCTAACAAGTGATTGACATTATTGGAAGATAGATTATCGGTGATCTAAGGAAACAATCCCGTTCAAAATAATAAATAAAGGAATTTAAACCTAAAGATTGAGTTGTATAGCAGAAATAAACTTAAATGTTTTATTTAATAAACATGCAAAACATCAACTGACACACTTACAAAAAAGTTTACAGCACTACCTAGATAGGTAGGGTTGACGCGGCCTAAGGTTGTTGCCGATGCTCCTATTACCGGGGATATGGTAAAATCTTCCCAGACAGGAAATATGCAACTCGGCTAAACTTCCAACGTAATACTAACAATGTATTAACTACATCTGTTTTGACTGAAACATTTTTTTATTTTTTGTTGTAATAAATTAACAATTTAACACTCATTTTCACAGTGTGGGCAGTAAAAACTCATTTCTTCTCAACACCTTTATTTTTGAACAGTACTTTAGGTATGTTCAATTGTTGCACCTGTCACATTAGCCCCAGTTTACAAACTCTATGGTGTATACACTGATTTTCAATATAGAACTTAAAAGTCCACCTCAATGAAAAAAATATTCAAAGGCGAACTATTGAAATTATGGTTTTAATTAATAAATTTCGGTTCTATAATATTTAAAAAACATAATTCTGAAATTTTGAATGCGACCCTTACCATTTTTAAGATATTCACTGTTACGCTATCATTTGGCGATATTCGGATGTCGACGATAATAGGGTCATGCAGGATAATAAACTAATTAACATATTGCACATTGTGTTAAAATTTCAACTGGTAATATTAAGAAATGTGTTTTTTTAGCGTTCAACTTTTGTTGGTTCTGCGTGGTCATTTGTTTTTTTCATCCCCCCCACAACGGCCAATGACCCCCGACCTCGAAGGATTTTCTATCCCAGATTTTATCCATTACATTTATTTTTCCTATCTTAAATCTTGAGAAAGAGCCAGTATTTTCCCTTTTGAATGTTCAGTGCTAAAGTACCATTTTTATAACGTCTTTGGCTGGGGATTGAACCCAGGACCTCCCACACTCGAAGCCAGCAATATACCACTTAGTTCTTCAAAGAAAACCCTTCGCAATTGAGCTATTTTTCTGATTGGCAAATGCGGGGTTCTTCACATTTAGCTCAAAAACACGTAGCATAGTTCCGACATCAAACCTATGTCGGAATGTTCAGAGGCCAAACAATCAGTTAAATCAATAGTTTTTGGCAACGTGCATTAGTTATTTGGAAAGAACAGACAAAAATACATCAATATACACAACAAATCAACGTTGACATACTTTAAAACATTTTAAGCAGCCTTTAAAACCAAAGACATGTCACATTTCAGCCATCCTTGTATGCATATGGCTGCGCGCGCACATGCAAATGAGATGTTAATGAGACTGACCAGATCTTTAGACGAAAATTTGAGTTTGATTATTTTCGTAAAACTACGCAGCCGTTTTTAATGTGCTCATTCACATGTTACGTGATTAAACCTTTTCGCTAAAAATAGATTCTAATATTATTATTTTTTTCGCTCCTATTTGTGAGATTTACACTACTACCGCATATAGGGCTTTATTCAGAAAGTAATGAGGTGTATTTTTTTATCAAGTAACTTCATTTTATAAGTTACACATCTGAAATTTGGCAAGTAGTAATAAAATAACATATTGCACATTATGTGTAAATTTAGTCGATAATATTTAGTTATATAGATTTTATTGCTCCTATGTGTGAGATTTTCTCCTATAATCGCGAATTGGACCCCTATTTGCATGTAAATCATACTCGTTTGAAATATATGACAACCCACAGTCACAATATGTTTACAGGGCTGCATATTGTAGTAATTGTCCGGTTGAATGATCACCAGAACCTAGATTACCAGGCAATATGGATAAGACCGATAATGCCAAAAAGTCAGGTAAATATGTGGTTTGTCTTCATTAAAGTCAAAGAGTTTGTGAAAGACATTCAACTTCTACTAATCCAAACAAACATGTTTTTCACTGGCTTCGTACTGTTGATGGGTTTCCTAAAGTTTTTAGCGTGGAAATCACATGTTTTATAAATAGAACTTAAGCTGCTGCAGATAAAACTGCAGAGAGGAAACATGTTTTCCTGTAAGTACATATGTTGGCATTGTTTATTTCTAGGGTGACAGTTATTGCATTTTATTGATGTATTTCAAGCACAGTATATAACAAATTTACAGAAAATGAAAACCTACAACTCAAATAATATTATGTTCAACAAGGCAGTCATGTACATATATCACTTACTTATAATCTTATAATTGACCCTAAACTAGCTCATGACATTTTTTTCAGCTATGAATATTACTGTATGTATTAAAATGAAGCAAAAGAATGCTGCTTACTTTTTAATGTGTATTAGTGTACCATATGTTGTTTCAAAATAAAGCTTCCAAAATAAAATTTTACCAAAATGTCAACAAGTAGAGATAGTTCAAGGTCATGAGAAATCGTATACCTGGCATATTAATCATGAAAAAAACTGTTTTACAGATGATGACTTGTATGGAGACTTGGATGAAATGTTTACCAGTCAATCTACAGCAGAACTGACAACTCAGGTTAGTTGCTACAAGAATAATGTTTTCTCTTTTTTAGGGGCAGTGTGGCACTGGGTAGTGCATCTGACTCATAATCCGTCAGTCGTGTGTTTGACCTACATCCAAGACTCCTATTGTTTCCTTGAGCAAGAAAAATTACCCTCACTGCCTTGTACTAGTTGGTTCCCTTGTTTAATAACGTCAAAACCAAAACTGTAAACATGATAATTTTAATATAGCTTATTTTGTTATCATTTCACAAAACTTTCACTGCTTATTACATCTAAATCACTTGACAGACCTTAATAAAGAGTTTACAAATTATATGAAGCATTTACGGATGTTTGTCAAATGTAGTAAATTTGATATCTGTTGTTAAATGATAATGAATATGAACATTCTATTTGCAGCCTCAGATGGAGAGTACAATTGATGATGATGATGATGATGAGACATATGAGCATCACCAGGACAACAGCACCACTGACCTTGACCTGTATGATGACCTCATCACAGAGGAAAGTCACAGAGATATGAAGTCCTACAAGGAAGTAAGATCAAGTCAATAATGTAACGGATTCTATAATCTGTTCTCCTGTTTCCAGCTTTCACTCCTTACAGGGTAGACTAGGGATTTAAATGAAACTAACTGGCCAAAATCAAGTTTAAACATGATATGATATAGCTATTTACATCAATACAAATTCCTTACACATTCTGAACACAAATAGTTGGAAATATTAAGTTTTCTGATCCTGATCAAGTACAACCATTGTCATTTCCTCATCTTTTCTCAAGCTTGTTACTGTGGAATCATTTATTTTCAGGGATATGAAACTTGAGGTTTTCCTGAAAATGTTTATTTTGTTTACTGTTCTCAAAAAACCAATTTCATAAACAAATATAGCAACACATAGAATTTAAAGTGTTGTTAATTTTTTTTATCACTTTTCAGATCAATGAACAGTTCCAAGAAACTTTGACACTGGCAAAGAGCCTGGAGACCGAGAATGAAACCTTGAAAGCAGCGATTGCCAAACAGGAGAAGTTGAGTAAAGATCTAGAAAGGAATTTCTCTAGTCTCCTACTTACTGCTAGAGGAGAGATCAACAGGAAGCAAAGAGAAATTGTACAGCTGAGGTACTAGCATTGTTTGAATTAACTTTATTATATGTATAGTTCTACCAAAAAATCAACGTAATGTACTTGTACTCTTTTGTTTTATTTTAGTGTTTCAGTGACATTTGAAATCTTTACTTCGTCCTGCACATAAATGTAAATTTGATGCTGATAAAAATCACTTCCAAAAGTCCATTTCTATGATTGTTCAGTTATTTGAGCTGCTATGCCCTTCTGTTACTGTTTGTTAGCAGTTACGAACATGACATTGTAGTGTTGATCTATTATGTAATAAATGATGCTTGAACATGATCTCTCAGCTGAGAACATGTGAGACACAGTGGGTAGAGCTTCTGACTCGGTCAGTCATCAGTTCTAACCTCATCAAAGACTCTTGTTGTTTCCTTGAGTAAGAAACTCGTTGCTTAGTACTGGTTAGTTAAAAGAACAGGTTCGAGTGCGATTTCACAATCAAACTAAAATAAATTGAGCGCCTTATGGTAGATTGAGATATATATTGAATAAGCTCTCATTAAATAATTTCCAGTCGAAACCAAAACTGCATGAATCTTTTCAATGTACAGGTCAGTAGAAAAACAATTGTGTTATTGTTTATTTTATAGGGAACGGCTTAGCGAGCCAAACAGACCTAATGGAGGAAGAGTGTCAGAGTCCAGTTTGACATCAATAGACTCAAACTTTGAACCTATGTTTGTGTCAAGTCCATCTGCCAACAAAAATGCCAGAAACTTACTAAGATCTCCTAGGAAAAGAGCTCCTGAGAAGGATGTGTTTGGTAGATACAGACGAAACAGGGAGATCCCAAGTACTTCAGGTCAAAGGTCATCTCTCAGACATAGGGAGAAGACACCAATTTGCAAAGATGCTCCTAGTGTGACACATAGGCCTGAAACAAAACACCAAACTGTAAAATGTAGAATAGAAACAGATACATTATCAGAAGAAGATCCATTGCCGTGTGAGAGGGTACACAGTGATACAGTGTTCTCACGCAGAGAAAGGGAAAAAATAAACACTACGAAAAAAGAAGTGTTGAAAAGCAAAGAGCAAAAGAAACATGAAATTCCTGAAAGTTTTGACTTGAAAGTCGATAGTGACATAGTAAAACATGAATCTAAAGATGACAATGTAAAAAATAGTCAGGAAAGTAGAGACACTAAGTCTAAGAGTAGTGAAAGACGAGAACATAGGCATTTGGACAAAAGGGATAGTCCTGGGCGGAAAGAAAACAGGGATAAACTTGATAGGAAAGTTTCTGAGGAGAGAAAACATCATAGCTCAAAAAGAGATGTTAGAAGTGGGCGAAAAAGTAGAGAAAAGGAAAGAAGGCGCTCTGATGAAAATACTAGAACAGTTGATAAGAAAAAGGAAAGAAGTGATTCTGCTAAAAGAACAGTCATTGTGAATGATAAACACCCACAGTCTCATAATAGAAATGTCAGAAATGAGATGAAAGATAGAAAACATGAAAAAGACAGAGAGCATGAAAAGGACAGATTCCATGACAAAGATAGAGCGCATGAAAAAGACAGAACACATGAAAAAGACAGACACATAGATAAACAAGAAATAAAAGTTAAAGAGTCAACAAGGAATGATAGATTCGATAGGAAGGAAAAAGATACAGATAAAATCGATGAACATAGGAAACATACTGAAAAAGTGGCAGATAGACATTCTTCAAACAAGCATGTGGTGGGTATAAACATCTCAACTGAAGACAAAAGAAAGAATGAACGAAACAGTGAAACGATTTGTCTACAAAGTCCAAAATCAAGTATTAAAACAAAAGAACATGATTTAAATGAAGGAACCCAAACTGGTAAATGTTTTGATCTCAGAAAAAAGCTCAGACAAAGACAACTGGCAAGTAAGGATGCAAATCTAATTACAGTTTCTGAAAAACAATCTGAAAGAATTGAAACAAGTGTAAAATTCAGAAAGAAACCAGAGAATATTAAACTAGAAAATATAAAAGATGTAACTGAAGTCCTTAGGAGAAGCCCTCGTAAACATGCGTCAAGAGAAACTACTAGCAAGAAGTTAGGTGAAGAAATGGCTTTCTTAAATCAGTTAAAATCAACTGTTGCAAAAGAGAAATCAGTGGCAACTAAGACTAAGCATGTGTCTAATGGGGAAACTAACAATCTGCAGTTATCAGGTGGACAAACTAACAAACTGATAAAAGATAGTGATAAAAGTGGAGCATGTGATCGGACCACTTCAAGACCTGTGATTACCTACTCAGACTATAATATTACTGATATAGCCAGTGACAACGACCTACCCTTGGCCAAAACTAACTTACTTTCTAAATTTAGCTTTGACGAGTCTTCCAATACAAACATTAATAGTGTTGATATGAGAGAAAACGATAATGGATTTCCTGGTGAGAAGAATCTTGAAGTGACCTCAGATAAAATTGAAAGTCAGTCTACCTCAGGAGGTATTAATTTAAATTTTTCTGACACAATCGAACAGCGTCATTTTAAATCTGTAACAGAAGACTCAAATGAGGATAATCCGAAGGACAAAACTGATGCTCATTCCATTGAAACCAAACAACCAGAATCAAACGAAGACATTGATGTTGACACTGATTCCAGGGACTCTGCTACCCTCAGAAGATCAGCAAGATTGGACAAAAAAAGGGTCTCAAGTGAAAGTTGTGATATGAACTTTGACAAAGAAGCTTCAGCTCAACCAACAGATAAACAAACAGATGATAAAGTAGAAGATATAACAACTGATGCAAAGTCTCCGGAATGTAGGAAAAGACCAGTGTTGTGTCGAGTAGTATCAGAGACTATTTTAGCTGTAACTTCGATAGAGAAATCAGACAGTGTGACATACACAGTTGAGACTAATGATAAGGATGTAGACAGTGTTACATATACTGTTGATAATGAGAGTGATGACAGAGAGTGTGCCAGTCCAATAGAAAGCCAAACGGGAAAGCATGTGTGTCATAAGTCAAACTGTAGAATTAAGATCAGCCATTTGCATCCAAAATCACCAATGAAAACTGCATTGAGGTCAAAGTGTAATGATAAATCAAGTACTAACCTTGGAGGACCTGTGGACTCTGAAAGTATAGAAGCTGAACCAGATAATACAGACAATAGACTAGAAAAAGAAGCAGCTCATCAGTTGTCAAAAGAATCAATGATTTTGGATAATACTGAAACAAGTACTTTCAATGAAATAGAAAACAATTCAGAACAGTGTGATAATCAATCAAAAGAAACGAAGATGTTAAACATTCCAAAGGCAAACAGTGAGGAAATAGATAAAGTTGTTGAAAAAACTGGTAAAAATGACATGAGAGTTAGTGACACTGTGGTTGAATCATCTGTAGCTACTAACGACTTAGACAATAAAACTGATGGTGAAGTAAACCACAATGGTGAATCAGTAGACATCACTACAGAAAAACAAAAAGATGACAAAACTAAGGATCTGTCACCAAATGAAGGTGAATGTCCGATAGAAGATAAAGCGATTGAACTGTCAGATGCAGACTCAGATGAAAGTTGTAGTGTTAGCTCTAAAAGTGGATCTGAAAGTGGCAGTGGTGACTCTTCTAGTAGTGATGACAGTGATTGTGACTATTCAGAAGATTCAAGTTCAGACACAAACATGTCACCAGATACAGAATCAGACGCAAAAGACCTTGAAACTGGAAATACAGATAATCCAGAAAAAAACAATGGTAAACTTGAAACTAATCTTATTAGAGATGATAAACTATTGACTGAGGTAGTGAATGATTGTGTAACAGAACAAAACTCACTATCGAAAGTATTAATTAAAGAACTTGTTATTGAATCAAACACTGGAAAAGGGAAGCATAATTTTAATGAGAAGGAAAATCTTGTTGAAAATACAGAAAGCGTTGGTAAAATAGTAACCATAGACAATGTGTTTGAAAACAATAGTGTCATTGAGAAGAGAAACAGTGAGCAAGACTATTTAACTAAGAGTGATGATATATTGTTGAATCAGAAAGAAGACAGTGATAAAATAATGACAACAGCTGCATGGGTTTATAATTCAGTAAATGACAGTAAGGGAATGGTTACAATTCAAGAGAAAGAAAATAGCAGTCCTAAGTCACAACCGTCCAATGCAAGTTTATTGGATCCTACTAAAAGTGTTCAGTCGCCAAAAGACAATATAAGTGGTCAGCCTAATAAAACTGGCAGGTCTCCTATGTTAAACAGATTACTGACTGTTGTACAAATGGAAATGGAACAGAAAAGTTTCCCGCCCAAACTACCTGCTTGTGTTAATCAAGACAAAAGTGATTTACTGTGTCATTCTACAGTGGAAATGAATGTGCAAGGTATGGGTGAATCAGGTGATCAATCAGAACCACTTACAGAAAAGGAAGTATGTGACGATAAAGCATTAACTAATAATAAAGGAGCTATTGGTGTTTCTGATACCATTCACCTTGACACAATGCAAACTGATCAAATAGATGCAAGTACTTGCCCAGAACAAGTAACAGAAAACACGACCAAACCTGACTCAGGTCTACAGAACAGTAACTTTGATGATCTTGAAGTTAGTTCTGATTCATCTTCTGAATATTCCGGATCATCTGCTTCATCAAGATCTTCAAGATCAAGTTCTGGATCACATTCTTGCTCAACATGCAGTTCACACTCACATTCTTCGTCACGTTCATCCTCTTCGAGTTCCTCTCGATCTTTCTCATCATCAAGTAGATCATCAACAGGTTTGTCTTATTCTTCAGGGTCTTACAGTTCCTGTTCAGATTCTGATAGCGATTCAGAAGATGACACCAAGAAGATAAAAACAGCAAGCAAATTAGAAAGTTCTGAAACAGATATCATTGGTAATGACACTAATGTTGATGTCACTAGTAAAGGCAGGGACACTGAGGATCTTCCACAAAAAGTGTTAACTCATGAACAACCTAACCCTCATGTGAAAGAAAAGGAGAAATCTTCGGATATTGATAATGGAGACACTTACGAAAAGAACTTTCCAAATAGAGAGGGAACACCAGAAACTGAAACTCCAGTTCTTGTGGTTGAAAACAAAGATGAAAAGCAAGTTTGTGTTAAGGTTATTATGACTCCAACGAAAGTGATTATGACTCCAACTAAGAGAGATATCAGGTCAGACACTTCCAACGTGCCCCGGAATGCATTGTCATTTGTAATTAATCCATATGTTGTAGAAGATGAAGAATTCCATGACAATAGTAACGCAAAACTTGAAAAGAACAAAAGCTTGTTAGAACCAAAACCAATGGAAACTGATACTGTGCCAACACAAGAGGAAAAACCTAAACAGGGTACTGAAGATAATGTTTCACCACGTGTCTTCCACTCTGAGAAAAATAAAAGTTTGTTAGAACTGTTAAAACCGGAACCAAATGAAACAGAAACTAAATTAATAAAACATGATATATCAAGACCAGCGAAAGATGTGAATGCAGTGAAAGGTATAAGTTCAAAGTCACCAAGGAAACAAAAAGGTCATATAAAGCAGTCAAATCCTAAGTGTAATGTTCCATATGCAAACACTAACAGTGAGCAGTCAAACTATAAATCTGTGCCTACTAAAGTAAGAAATGTTTCTGTAAAATCAGTAAACAGAAAGAATAACATTAACAAAACTCAGGACTTTTCTCAATTTGAAGAGAGCTCAAAGGAAGGTGTTAGCCCTAACATTATAAGTGATGGCCCAAAGAATTGTGATATTGAGAATACAAACATTAAGGCTTATAAAATAGACACATTGAAGATAGTTATTTCAAAGGATTCTATTAAACATAGTTTGGATAAAGAAAGTAAGGCAATAGATGTCATAACGAAAATTAATAAAGATGATGCAGCTGCACCTTTAAGAAGGAGTCCAAGAATAAGCAAAGCAAAAACGTCAAAAAAGACAGCAAAGCCAAGTCTTAAACTACAAATTACAGATAACTATGAAGAAGAGGAAGATCACATAGAAGTGTCAAGTGAGAAGCAAGGTATTGAGCAAAATAAAATAGAAAAAAGTGATGACAACAAAGAAGACAATCCAAAGCTACGAAATCATCCAAGAAAAAAGCTCCAGGACAAGGACTCAAGAAAAAAGCCCAAGGACGCTGAATCAATAAAGAAGCTGCAGGAATCTGAATCAAGAAAGAAGCTCCAGGAAGATGAATCAAGAAAGAAGCTCCAGAATGCAGAATCAAGAAAGAAGTTCCAGGAATCTGAATCAAGAAAGAAGCTCCAGGAAGATGAATCAAGAAAGAAGCACCAGAATGCAGAATCAAGAAAGAAGTTCCAAGAGGTGGAATCAAGAAAGAAGCTCCAGGAAGAAGGCTCAAGAAAAAAGCTTCAGGACTCAAGAATAAAGCTCCAGAGCAAAGACTATAGCAAGATAACTCCAAAAGAATCAAATGAGCCAGTGGCCTATCATTCAAAAGGAAAAATTAGTGTGTATGACAAAGGTCACTTTAGAGACACTTCTAAAGAATTATCCAATAAAATTATGAAGCTGAAAGCAGATCAAATGGTCCTGAAAAATATGTTACAAAAGACAGAAATGGCCAATACAAAAACACTATCAGCACAAAGTAAACTCTTTGATGAACCATCCAATAGTTTACCTGCAAACCACACAGATACAGCTGATAGTGCAAGTGATGTTGACAATGCCTCAAAATACAAGACAACCTCTCTAACCACCCGGTCTGCTGCTCTGAAAAAGTTCACAATCCCTAAAGTGAGAAAATCATCTGACAAAAAGGCTGAAAGTCATTCAAGAAAGTCCAAACATCATGAAAAAGAAATAGACGATACTGAAGAGAGACATGGAAATTCCTATGAGAGAAAAGATAGGGCTGACCAAAGGGCTAGAAGAAGGAGTGATGAACAAGTTGTAAGTAAACATTCACATACACCAACGAGAAACAGGGGCAAGCTGGATAGTAATGAAACAGTTGAGAGTAAGTCGACCATTTCAGATCATAGTGATTCCAGTGATGTTGATGCTCTTGTAAAAGCCATTTTCGGCAGTACAGATTCTTCTGGGAATAGTAAATCAGCTGATGGTAAAGATGACACTAAAAAGAAGAAAAATGATGAAACAAGTGATCAAGAAATTATTGAACCTAAAGCAAAGAAACAGAAAATTGACAAACTAGCTGACATACTGTTTGTAGATAACAAGGAGATTGAATCACACGATTCCAAGAGAAAAACTGAAACAACTAAAGAAAGCAAACCTATTGCCAAGGCTAAAACAAGAGATGCTGATAGAGGTGAAGAAGAAAAGGTGATAAATGTGAAAACTCCTACAAGTGAAAATCATAGAAAGGAAGAGAATTGTAAAAAGTCTGACATTGAAGAACAAGTAAAGATAGAAAGATTTCATACTGATGATAATGCCATGGATTGTTTCTTCCCTAAGGTCAATAAACCAAAGGCAAACAACGAAAGCACTAGGCTTAAAGTCGCTTCAAAAGAAAATAGTGTGTTTGGAAAGCCTCGTCAAAAGAAAAGAGATGTGTTGCCAGAACTATCATTTGATGAAAACAGTATGGACCGAGTTGATTATCATGATGATATTGGTCTAGATGCTAATTTAGGTGGAAAAGAATTAAGTGAGGATAACTCATCTGATATGAATAGTGAGCTTGACGATGGCTCTGAATCAGACGAGAGTTTACGTAATACTGTCAAAAGTAATAATAGTAGAAATAAGATTGTTAGTGATAGTACAGAAGATGGGGAAGTTAGTTCTGAACCTGATGCAGAGGATGATGAACATGCAGAGAATGCACTGACAACAGATAACAAGCAACCAACTGGTATTCCAAAGTTGAAAATTAGTCCAATCAAATTCCTCAAAAAATTGCATGGAAGAACTGAGTCGGAAAGTATGGATGAAGCTGATGCTTATGATGGTGGAAAGCACATTAGATCAATGACCAAGAGGAAAGAAAGGAACCCAAGTGAATCAGACACAAGTTGTGACTCTTATACATTAAGAAAAAGCCGACAATCCAGACAAGATTCCCGATATGCAGATAAAGACCATAAATTTCATGAAAACCTCAAGAGAAGTCCACGAAGACTTGACAGGAGTAGACGTCATTCTCGCTCTCTGTCTTGTTCCCCTAATAGAAGACACAAAGCAAAATCGAAAAGCCCGTTGAAGAGTAATGGCAGATCAAGATCAAAGAATCCAAAGCACTCGAATCTTTCACCAAGAAAGCACAGATTAGATAGAAATAGGCTAACAGAACAGGACAAGTCAATGTCTAATTCTTACAGTAAACATTCAAGACATTCTTCAGGGAACCGACCAGATGTTAGTAACGAGCGACGAAGACATAGACCACTTAGTAGAGAGAGAAGACTGTCTAAGAGTGCATGTTCTGATTCGGATAAAGGTTATACAAGACACCGAAAATCTAGAGATTGTGATATTAGCAAAAGAGATAGAAACATTAGTAAAAATCTTTCCTATAGATCGGTATGTTCCTCATCTGACACTGAAGACCTGGGTAGAAAGAAAACACCACGTAATCGATCCATTGATAAACATAGAGATAAACGTGATAAACTGAATGATTCTTATAAGGATTCCAGAAAAAGGCAAAGGTCAGAGGAAAGATGTGAAACAAATCGCCTACATAGTAAACGAAGCAGACGTTAATTCTTTTTTGTAAACTCAAGGTGCTCATAGCTGTTATATAGTAAGACTGTCAAATTGGTCATACATTGTACTTTCATATGCTAGCCTTTTGAAGATTATGATTTGTATACATTGTACTGTTTGTGCTACAATTAGTTTTTCAGAGAAATCCATAATATACAGACACACACAAATTGATAACATAAATACATGTATTAAAATACCTTGTAGGCATGCTGCATGGATCAGACGTTTGCATTATAGAAGCCCGAGCACTTTTTTAGATATTTATTTATTACGGTCAAAGTATGTTATGTATATTGAAGTAAAACCTCATGTGTGTTAATACATCTTCTCCTGTCACACCAATTGTTGTTGGATTATGTTCTAATTGTGTTGTCTTTGATTTACAAGATCCAGTCATAAGATAAATTCTACTTTCACATTTTTGTATTATTTTTTTTAATCTGACCAGTGCCAGTCAATGATAATGTTAAAGAGGAAATATTCTCATTTTTTACATGACCTTACCTATAGTCAATGCATCCTATACATACATCCATTGTATCATACCAACCCATTATGTACACATATTATTTTGATTATTTAAGTTTGTTCAGGTGGTTCAAATGGCATTAAGAACAGTATTTTAAGAGTACTGTTTACTTTAACTTTAGACTGCTTACATAGTTTGTGGTTGTAAAAATATGTTATGTAATAGTACATAGTTTGTCAGTTTCTTTACGATAAAGAGGTCTAAGCCTGTGGCATCTTTACGGTGAAGATACTGAACAAATGTATTCTAAGCATTTAAGTGTACAATATATTTTACAGACAGCACAATATTTCCATATACCAGTATCTTGGCTGTCTTCATGAAATAGAAAAGCAAATTTTCAAACAATATGGCTTTCTGGTTGGGCGAAAAAATTGGTCAGACACTTACTTTCTGAAATAGTATATTTATACTTTCTGATAGTATATTTATTAGTGTTGTAGTTTGGGGTGATTCTGAGAAACAGTGGGTCTTTAAGTGTGTTAAATAACACAGACAAAGTGAATGTTTTATGACAATAACTTAAAATGAATCAAAGACAATCATACCATTTATCATTCTCATTCAACAAGTATATATTCAATGCATTTAAATAAGCAATGAAATGTTTTAACAAAAAGGTGAACAGCTCTGTTAACACTTTAGCAGTTACATTTGTACCATTTTAACTTCAAGTGAATCAATGAAGCACTTTAGCCAAAATGTCAATACAGGCAGCAATTTTTCATCCAGTAAAAGTATTTAGGAATAGTTAGCCTTAAAATATTGATTGTATTTATTAATTATATACCTTGACTGATTCTGTCCATACTCCTGCTCATTATTCTATTGGACAAGACCTTTTCAATGACCTTGGTCGTCAGATGACCTTGACACTGACCTTTTATAGATGTAAACCTTAATAATGTAAAACATCATGAAAACTGCTGGAGATTATTGTGAACCATTTTATTTAAGCACTTAGTCAAAACCTGAACTTACTGCACATATTTAAGGCTAGAATAAACATCAAAACCCCTTAGATAGATCCAACAGAACTGTATGCTTCAGATAGTGTGTACACCAACTTGAGTGTGTACACCAACTTGATTATATTGGGAACATTTGATAATTTGACAGATACAGCAGTTGTTTCAGAGGTTAAGAGAATCAAATACTTCTGTACATGTATCTGTTGCGTTTTGCTTCAGTGCTTTAGTAAACCAGTACCCTTATTCCTTCGTATTTGTTATTTGTATATTTAAGGTGCATCACTAAGTCTAAGAGAATGATTAAAGAGCTACAAAGCCATGTGTCTGTAATAAAATATATAATCACATGCAATTTGTTGAACATGTAACAAGACTACCTGTATTCTCTTCAGTGTTTCATAATTTTAAAAGGAATATGAGTATGTAACTGTCTTTTGTCACATGTTGATGTGTGGTAATAACATGTTTGTCAAATAAAGTTAATTTTTGATATTTATGGCTTGATATACTTTTTCCGTTCAGAAGTGATAAAGTATCATTTACGATCATTACATACATACAAGTACGTCCACATTAACGATCATTACGTACAAACAAGTACATCAACACTAACCATCATTACATACATCCACACT
>ENA-OREC01000576-OREC01000576.1-marine-metagenome-genome-assembly--contig:-NODE-576-length-15100-cov-14.941423_pt1 | contig 15100 bp, 3 predicted proteins | sample MGYA00248626_ERZ508543 | MGnify/ENA primary metagenome ERZ508543 (study PRJEB26211, sample SAMN05518279) | marine metagenome | isolation source: Puget Sound, Washington, USA | host: Bankia setacea... | reverse complement strand
GTATATCATTTAGGTTGCATTGTATCACTAGAACTGTGACTTTCTTAATTACTGAATCCCCTTTTATCCTGTACTCATGGCAGCATGTATATCATTTAGGTTGCATTGTAACACTAGAACTGTGACTTTCTTAATTACTGAATCCCCTTTTATCCTGTACTCAAGGCAGCAAGTATATCATTTAGGTTGCATTGTATCACTAGAACTGTGACTTTCTTAATTACTGAATCCCCTTTTATCCTGTACTCATGGCAGCATGTATATCATTTAGGTTGCATTGTATCACTAGAAATGTGACTTTCATATGAAATGACATAATCTGTAAACATATAGTATGTTATCATGAGTAAGTCAAGATCAATAAATCTATGACTATCAATCCATGGTATATATAAAGTTATTAAAGTTATTGCCTTTTATGGTTATGGTATAATACATGATACTGCGTGGGTGAAATACTACTGTGTAGGTGTGGGAACTGACATTAAAGTTGAATGTGATTATGTAATGAGTGATATATAGTTTAAGCTTACACTTATAAAAATACATCATGATTGGTTAAATGTTATCCTGTATCCAATGGTGCTTTAATCACTGGATATTTAATTTTAGAATAATCATTGAAGACATAGGGCTAGTCCATGCTTGAAATAAGATCACAACTAGCAAGTCAATGTGCAAAGGGGAACTACTCAGTTTACCAAGATCAACATTATAATCTAGAGTTACCTTTCTTGATCACACTTCCTGCAAGCATCTTTACTGATTTGTTTTACATCTGTTTGGATTATAAAACATTCATATTTGAAATAATTTATTTAAAACTGTAAGCCAAATCTGGATTGATTGATTGATTGATTGATGATTGACTGAAAAGGAGCGTGATGATGACTTTACTGATGCCTAGTAAGGAAGTACATTATGTATGGGTATATAACTAAGAACATTAGGCTTTTTAGTTTTGTTTTAGGTACTTGTAGCCACATATTCCCTAACATACGTGTGATGTGTCTGCTAAGTATTGTAACAGAATTAATAAATATATAGACTGCCTCTTTAACCTATGTATAACATGTACTCTGATAAAAGTGAACAATTCCTTCATGCACTGATGATAATTATTTTACAGTATGGGTCGCACAACTGTTGTTAATGTATTTATTTTAATGATTTCATAGAAAAATCAATATATATATATACATTATTGTTATTTTCCATTGTAGGGTTGGTGACTATCTACTGGCAATAAACAACACTCAGTTAACTGGACTCACAGATGGCAAAGTACAGCAGATTCTACGATTGCTGCCTCGCGGTCTTTCGAAAATTGTAGCATCAGCCATACCACCAGATGGATCTGAAGAGAATACTGGTAAATATGAAGATGACTATTACCTCTTGATCTCTCTTTCTCACATTGACATGAATATCCATTTTATGACGATTATTAAGATTGACTTTTGCTGTATTTTCGTGTTTTTTAATGGAAATTCTTGAAAAACTGTTCTAAACTTTAATATAGCAAAATGTTGACTATAATTATTATGATTTTGTTGTTTTCCAGTGTACTTGATTTTTCTTTTTTCTAGCAAGCAATTGAATTGAATGTAAGAATTGACTTGATCACATCTCTTCTTTTACACTAATGATACTCTTCAAAAATGTCTAGAATTCTAGTGATGTCTGTATACAAAGTCTTGGTACTGTAAAATAACAAATAAATACAACTAAACAAATATTAAGTGCTATGTATTTGGATGATTTCAGTTGCCCATTTGGAGAAGCCTCAGCTTGCAGTCAGACAGTCATTACCTTCCTCTACAACAACCAAACAGCAGTTATCTCCCCGCCAATCATCTCCCTTGTCATCACCAAGACAGTCCACTTCCATCTCTGCTAGCACTAATCAAAAACCATTACTACCAATGCCAACCATCAAACCAGCACCAGTATCAATAGCTACCACAACAGCAGCACCATCAAAGTTAACACTACAAAATCAACCACAGCTTCCAAAATCACCCCCACCTACAGTCCTTGAAGTGAAGTCAGTGCCAGTGACAGTGTCCACATCTTCAAAATCTCCAACCCCAGCAAAGAGAGCACCACCAACGATTGCTCCAAAACCTATGTCACCTGTTGTCTCTCCAATGTCACCCAATGTGGACTTCACATCTCATCTACTTTCCCAAAAGGCAACTATGGATACAGCTTCTTCATCTGAATCAAACTCACCTTCACCATCACCAAGACAACCAACACATTCTGTAAGATCACCTCCACCAGTTGCACCAAAGCCAAGAAAACAGAAAGAGCCAGAGATCACAAAGGAGGAAAACCTTAATGAGCCTATAGAAACAGAAATATTTACTTCTATTAACTCCAGAAATGAAAGTGTTCCCAGTGGAACTTATGTTTTACCAGGTTGTGTTACATATGCCTCTGTTCCAGCTAACAGTACTGAGAAAACAGGCTGGATTCCAGGGGTTGTGTCCTCAACAGATATTAAGAAAGGTAAGGATGGTATTGTATCTGACACTGAAGCACCTCTTGTAAACGTTGATCACAATATTGCCACTGATGTACATATATCGTCCACTGCACAAACCAATACTGATGCAAATAGCCATGCTTCTGTAGATTTGAAATCTCAGCAAAATGAAGATAAGACGCTCGAAGAACAAAGTAAACCATCCAAAGAATTCAATGACAATATTCTTGTGCCAATTGATGATGTTGTTGTTGAAGTGAATGAGCAACAAACAGAAGCAGTTCAGAAAATTTCAGATATGGAGAAGAATATAAATGAAAGTGCAACAGCAGATGGATCCTTGCTTAATAGATCAAGGACTTTTAGTACAAGTAGTAATGCTTCTTCTTATACTGACTTCAAAGAGTGTGATGTTGAGGATGATCTGATACGTGAAGAGATAACAGAAGAAGATGAACATGTTCACAATAAGGTTGATAATAAAAGTGAAGATGAACACTATGAATCAGACTTTGAAGAGGAAGAGGTGAACAGTGAAGAACACAAAAAGATCAAAGCATTAGCAGAAAGTATTGTTTCTAATGTTATCTCCTCTCTTAAAGACATAGATCTACTCAGTGCCAACTCAATAATGGATGAGGAGGTTAAGAACGTGGAACATGATGAGGAACAGGACAAAGCACCATTGCCTACTCTACCACAGTACCCACCACCTTCATTAGATATTCAACTAGCTCCTGATAGTCAAGATGTACCTCCACCTTTACCAAAAGCACGAGCTCCTGGATATGAAACTGTTCCAGCTACTGTTGTGGATATGGCATTGTACCCTGACTCAGATGACCATAGTAGTGAAGATAATGTCACAAAAGAGTTAATTGATGTTGTAAACGCACCAGTTGTTGTGAATGAACTGCATGCTGGACCACCAGTTGATTTTGTTGATGTAACTCTCACCTTTGAACAATCTGTTAACGATAAGACTGGCTCTTCTTTTGAACAGGTTGGAAAAAGTACTACAGAAGGTGATAACAGTGCAACTGAACAACTTGTCAATGTTAATAGTGAAAGTTCTAATGTAAATAATTCAAATGAAAAGGAAGACCAATCTGTCAGTAATGTGATATCAATGTATTCCAATCTTGACAGTTCTTGGAATGATAAGAATGGTGTAAATGAGGAAACAAATAACAATGAATATAAAGTGATAGATGCTTCTGAAGTTGTAATAGGTGTACCAAAAGCGGATAGTATTCTTGAAGCTGAAAGTTGTGACAGTGTAAGATCACAAGCAGGATCTGATGACTACCGCAATGACATAACTGATCTAGAGAGTAACGCTACTGATAATACTAATGATCCTGATATAGACGAAGTTGGTCCAATGGATAACTTGAGTGATATAAATAGTGATCTGAACGGAGTTAGCAGACAGATTGTAGACGATAGAACGGATAAAACTGATGGAACATATAATGGACAAAGTAGCGTTAATGAAGTTGAACGAAGACCAGCAACAGATCAAACCAATAACAGGACCTCCTCCAGACCAATGTCAGTGTCCAGAGTAGATGAAATACTCAGTCAGACCGCAGACATTGAACGTGGGAAATACAGTCCAGAGATAGACAGAATGATTCGCTGTAAGTTGCTTTGCTTTCATCGAGTTCTGGCAATTCAAGGTGGCTGCACATATATACTAGGCTAATGTAAAACCAAAGCCATTAACTTGTTAGACAATTACTCATGAATTTAACCATATTGTTCCATCATCAATGTTTGTCCGTGGTTCACCTTTGCAATCTTAACTTAATAAGATCATACGTCCTGTATTGAAATATGGATGAATGTTTCATGTGTGTACGTCCTGTTGAATCTGTCTGAAAGATCCTATGTTATGTAACTATGCCACCTGGAATTGTACAGTCACACTATATACTCAAGTATACTCTAAATACCTTAATATAATGTGTTTAAAGTGTTTCATCTGTGATAATCTGATCTGTTTGATAATGTCAGACTATGTTGAAAATAAGTTATTTGTGTATGTCAGCTTCCAATACTCATCATAACTTGTTTTGCTTCTTTGCTTCTAACATGAAAGTTATAGATTATTGCTTCTTGAAGTATGGTTTGTACATGATTTCAATTTCAAGTACTTATTAAGAATATAAATTAAATGAAACAAACATGAAAGATGGCTTTTCTTCATCAGGCGATGTGTACTAAGTGATAGATTTCTTATGAGCGTAATGCATAAAACCACTATTTTCTTGAAAGATTCCTTGTTGTTTATATTCAGACAGGCATTGTTTTTTATACCTTAATTAGCCATAAATTAATCTACCTGTATCATAACTTTACATTAGTAATCATCATGTCTCCTTACTTTTCTCTAGTGCTATCTACAGACCATGAGCCAGAGCAGGATGGTGAAGGGGAGGTAATCAATGTCACATTAAACAAAGGAGTGACAGGGTTAGGGTTCCTGATTCAGGGTGGTAAATCTACACCAAAAGGAGACCTGCCACTGACCATCAAGAGAATATTCAAAGGTAGGATTGTAAGAGAAATAAAGATAGTATACAGTGAGACCCCTCTAGACTGGAACCCCTCTAGACTGGAACCCCTCTAGACTGGAACCCCTCTAGACTGGAACCTCTCTGGACTGGAACCCCTCTAGACTGGAACCCTTCTAGACCAAAATTCCCTCTAAACCAAACATGGCATGTGGTCCCAAATCTACTTATTCCTTTATAAATAACCCTTCTAAACCAGAATCCCCTCTCAACCCAAACTTATGTCTGGACCTGAGTGTCTGGTTTAGAGAAATTTCACTGTATATGTTTACAAAGCTGGTTTTATATTTTTGTTTAAAGGAATCTGATGTCATTGAATGTTTCATTATATAGGCTGTCAATTAATTTCAAGTCTAATAATCTATACAGCAATTTTTCCTAAATATGTTTTTCTTTTGTAATCCACAATTGTAACATCTACCTTATGTGAGTCACCAAATCAGATAATGATTTATTATCAAATTGCGCAGTGGTTTCATTATCAAGTGTTCTTTAAATAGCAGAATTTTACTGTATTTTGGAGTGTACATATAACATTATACCTTTGTTTGTACCAGGTGGTCCAGCAGACGGTATACTACAGCTGAGAGATGAGATCTATGAGGTGAACGGTGAAGATATGTCAGACATGAGGCACTCAGAGGCATGGAATCATTTCAAGTTTCTACCCAGCGGTGACCTCATCATGAAGATACGAAGATTCAATGGAGACAGCACAGAAGCTTAGATACCCATCACACCTTTGCATTAATTGATCTGCTCAATCTCCTACGCAGTGATCTCCCCTGACAAGCAGAATAGATTACTGTACTGTAAGGGGAGTAACTCTGTGTGGATTTTGTGTTCTGCTGCCTAGTTAAACCATTTAAAACTCTTGACAAATGCACACGGTTATAAATGGGTACAGTTTCATCAATATGTCAATATAGGTATACTCTACCATTGATCAGTTATCATACATAGGTGAGATATCAGTCCTAGGACACTATATTGAAACAGCTCTCTGCTAATTCTGTCAACTTCCCAATGATGCTAAATTGGCAACTGTTAAAAGCAAAGTCTAAAGTTGTGTCTTTTTTCCACCAAAACCTCATTAGTTGTTTAAAGATTCATCATCTGATAGATAAACAACAACTTTTCAATAATATGGAGACAAATGTGTTTGCTTTTTCTCGTATTTTGAAATATATAAATCTAAATTATCTGGCAAACCTTACATTCAATATTTGTTTTACCTCATTTTTGGGTAGTTTATTATATACTATAATGTTCTATACTTTTCTCTAACATCATTAATCACATGTCTAGTAAACTGCCTTGGGTTTATCCTACCTTTACCTGCCTAGGACATACTTATTATGCAGCTTATTATCTAATCAGGGAACTGGTCATGACGATGTGTTTGTTTCATTTGTTACATTTCATTTTCACTGGTATTCATTTAATGGTATCTGATGAGATTTTTGTCTATTATTGAAAGTTGAAATGTGATATCATGTTTAAAACGTTTGACCTACTGTAAAGTTCCACTATTAAGACCACTTGATATAAAGACTGGTCAGCTATTAAGACCACTTGATATAAAGACTGGTCAGCTATTAAGACCACTTGTTTCCAGTCCCACACACCTATTTCAATGTATTAGAGTCTTGCTTAATGCTTTTAAGCCCATGTTTAATTGGTCCAGAGGGTGGTTTTATTAGCGTAGCTTCACTGTATTTATCTTTGTATGCAGTTGGTTATTGATATTATTATGGAATGTAAGTATGAAAAAGGATATATAACAGAATGGGTAGACCAGAAAGTTAATTATTGTTTCTTCATTAGTCATTCTTGAGTTTTTCTTTTTTTTGGTCAGAATTCTATAAGGATGTTGTTTATTGATAAGAACTCTTACTATAGATGGATAAACGGTTGTATATGTACATAGTAATATAAGTTTCTTACTCTATTTAGATTGTTTTGTATAGATTTTGTATATTAATTAATACTTATTTTCTAAACATGCTTTTCTATGAATGTTAAAAAATAATTGTATTGGTGTTGTAGATATTATTGATTGTGATTTACTGGTATAAGTCTGTAACATAAGAATGGTTTGGTAATATAAACTAAAATGACAATGTAATGATAACAAGATAATTATATTGTTTTCAAAAACTGTAAATACATGGACTTGGTTTTAGATAATCCATGTTTTACTGTCAAAAAACTAAGCTAAGGTTTATGAAGCAGTCAGTAAGAGAGGCTCGTATTCACATTGCTTTGCTGTTACAATGTTAACATCTACACATCTTATCTTAAAGTGACTATTGATACTTCATTCATGCGATACTTAATGCTTGAGTACAGGCTATTAAATTGTTGTACCCATGTGTTCCTAAAGATGTTGTCATGTCCTAGAAAATGAACTCCCAAACTTAAATATCCTCTATATTAACGTGTAAAATAACTGAAATGTGTTGATCTAGTGTACACTCTACAGGTATATATACATTTTATTTCAAAGTTCTGTATTGTAAAATAGTGTTGATCTTCATTGCAGTCTAAGTGATACAAAGTTCCCTTGCATTTAGGACATTTTCACATGTTAGGAGAGATGTTCCCTTGCATTTAGGACATTTTCACATGTTAGGAGAGATGTTCCCATGCATTAAGGAAATTTTCACATGTTAGGAGAGATGTTCCCATGCATTAAGGAAATTTTCACATGTTAGGAGAGATGTTCCCTTGCATTTAGGACATTTTCACATGTTAAGAGAGATGTTCCCATGCATTAAGAAAAAAATGACATTTCAGAGGACGATAAATCTTAAGGAAGAAATCTTAAAGTGGTCGTATTCTTGATTTGGTAATTTTATAGAAAAAAGTGTTCCCTTCTTTGTTTAGTAACTGAATACAAACAAGTAATTCCATGTGCTGCTGTAGATTTGCATACACAAATAGAACCAGACTCCTTGTTTATGTAACCAAGGCCAAATAATTATTCTAGAAAAATACTAATTACTTTTGAGTGCGGCATTGATTAACTAAGTAACTCTACATGTTTCTGTTAGCTTTGAGGATAAGTGTATATGTTTGCCAATTTGTTTTTCTAGAGAGCCATTATAAAGTGATTATGTTTTGTGTAGTTAGAGATGTGTATATATAGTGTTGCTTAATTATGTATACTCAGAGGAATTGTAATATTTAATGTTGTCAATTTTTGGTATGTTTAATGGATGGCTGGAAATAAATAAAATTGCAATAACTAATCTGATTTGTCTTAACATCGTATTTTTATCACAGTAGATGGCATGAAAATTCCACTATTCCTGTCACCCTGAAGAATAGTTAAGGATGCAGGACGAGTCCAAATTTTAAAATCTGTTATACTGTATATATATTTTTGTCTTAAACATACCGATGATCAGCAGGACAAGTAGCCATTTGGATCATTTTTCTTGCCCTGCACTAAATGCTATTAACAAAGTTGAGTTTTTATATCATCCAACCATATTTTGTGCCCTGAACAATAGCTTATCCAATGTTTTGTTCTTCAATACGGCCCTGATGTGCTCAAACCAAAATTCAGTTAAATACAGAGTTGAAACAATTACACTGTGATGTCATATGTCATACACACACCATATTACAATGAAACCCCTCTACAACGGACTCATTGAGGACAAGACATAATGTTTGGTTATAAAGAGGATTCCGTTTCTGTGGGGTTATTTATATAGGATTACATAGATTTGGGACCACAGGCAATGTTTGGTAAAGAGGGTGTCTGGTTTAGCTGTTTTATTGTATCTGCTTTGTTCATCATCACAGTGGCAAAATGTCTAATTACAATATGCTTAAATGTTTAATAAATACTAAATTGTATAACAGTTTCTCTATATACAACTGTTATACAATTACAAATAATTTATTATGCTGTAGTTTAAACAAATAAAACACAAGAAAATAATACATTTATTGGAAGCAAGTTATAGTTTGGAGTTAATACATACCCTTACAAGCATTATCCTTGATACATGTACTTGGATAGGCAATTTGAATCAAATACATTATTCAGTACAAGTGCTCTCTTCTTTTCAAGGATTGAAGCTCTTCATAAAACGAAACACCAGAAGAAAAATTACCTACCTACATAGCTTTAACTAGTACATTGAATACTTATTTATCTTGATGAAATATTTAGTATTTAGTATTTTTTAAATGAACATTTTCATAATGTTTCTAGGTTTAATAATTCGCAATAAAAAATGTCAGTTAGATTTTCTTGATTTTGAACACATCCTTGAAAAGGTTCGACCTGTGTATAGATTATATAGTACATTGCAAGAACACCATTAACGCATACAGACCTCTCGTGGCTTCTTGACCTAATTGAAACTCCCGATAGTAAGATTTGCAATACTGACAGGGGAGACAATAATGTGAGGTTTGAAATGATACGTTTATACACAGTCAGTTCCCTTTGATTTGGTTACTCGAATATTGTAGTCCAAAACGCCTCATTTCGGTCATACGTTTATAGATTGATTTAGACGGATGCGTAGCTGGCAAAACTCTTGATTCCACAGTCATTGGCGTTGTTCTTGCCCATGTAAATATATCCACTGGACCCCCAGCTCTTGCCCCAACTAAAAACAAACAAACATCAAATGTGAACAGAACGCACGATACACATTTGTAACAATTCAGCTATGAACAGTCGTACGTAAGACGGTACTCGGGGGATTCTTGAGATAGAACCAGTCATTAAACATTACTAGGGTGAACCCTCGGACATTAAGGCACCCCAGCCAATGTATAATTATAAAGTATACTCTTTATACGATTTAAAAAATAATAATATTAGAGAGATGTATACTTATGTACGAAGACATCCGGTTTGCTTAAAAAATAGGAGTGCTGATATCCCAGATTGCATTGATCCGTTCAAAATTAATCTCAAATCTAAAAAAGAACGAGTTAAATACACGTATGCGTATTATATATGTATTATACTTTCAACGCACCTGTTTTTGATGACCCAGTAATCGCCCATGCTTGATTTACCGTATCCCACAGCTACCATAGCGTGATTAGGATACCTCTGGTTGCAGCTAGGGTTTTTCCATACGCCTCCTCTGTATGAGCTGAAATACAACGAGAGGGCGTGGTTTTATATATGAACACACGCAGTTATAGGCAACACCTAGTAAGACGTGCTGGATAGTACATTGAAGACAACGATGTTTGTTTTGTTCCTAGTGAGTTTGTTTAAGATTCTTACAATGATTCAAATGTTGGCTCCACAAAACTCAGTACAGAGATACAAAAATGCTTAACGTGGCTTGTATAGTCATACTACTTTGCGAGCTATATTTTGTTTTGTTGTATGGCCGTGTGTATATGCATGCCAATAAATAGGTATTGTAAAGAGAATGAAAATGAATGCATGTGACTCTCCGTTGACATATTGCTAAACTCTCTTGAATTCCTTAGTTGGTTGGAGTTATACTTAACAAAACATGAATATAAATGCTGAGGTTTAAACAACAGAACTATGAATTCCAAAGCTTACCCAAATGTTCGTCCACTAACATCAGCAGCGATGGCGATAGGCCCAACCTTGGCAACCTCACTGGCCAACGAATACTCAGACTTTCCAACATTTCTGTAACCACTAATCTTTGCACCTACACAGCTACGCTTGAACCGGCAATATCCTTTCTGTAATAAGATATTACACTGCTAATACATTTCCAGCAATACCATTGGTCAATGCAGCCGTGTATATGAAACAATATGTATACTGTTAAGAATCTGTATAACTTGTACTAAACGTATGCGTATGACAAAAAATAAAAAGGACAAGAGAGGTCTTGAACTGGCAACTATGTCACCATTACACAACAACAAAGGACGATACCTTGAAGAACATGATATGTCAGCACACTACAGAACGGCTGGCTCTTACAGTCTAACGAGTATAACATAAAAGGGTACTAAGTGTTTCAAATTGAATTGTTCACGGAAAATTTACTGATGTAAATAATACAATTGCGTTAGTCTCGTAAACAATACGTGTACATTATAGAAAGGCCAATATCTGAATAGTTAGTTTGGAATGTGTTATAACAGTTACAATTGTGTTGAGCATGTGCATTAAAGTATTCGGCGCATAACTAAGTAAACAGCGTATAAGTTCAACATACCGTCGCTCTGTATGGATAGCAGGATTCTTTGTCGATGCCTCCAGCAGCCCTGACATAGCTGTAGGCATTGTTCATCCATCCACCACGACACGCATAGTTACCTGTACAACAACATAGCCACACTATAGAGTTACTGAACGGATTACCAAACAATAACCTCAAAACATTCCTTCCTTAGCTTTCAACATTCTAAAACAAAATAACCCTAGGCCCCAATCTCTTGGATTTTATGTGTTTCTTTTGGTATTATTAAACACTTGTTATTGACTTTAAAGTACCAGTTTCAAGTGAAGTGAAGTTCTTAGTCAACAGTTAGTACACTATAACATAAATCGTATCATTGTATATAAGCATGAATAAGATATGTGGTCGAATACCATTAAGTGTTAAATAACAAAGGCGCTACAAGTAGAACGGTTCCAGTTTTAAAAGACTCCAACATGATATACGTAGATGACACTGTATAATTCATTGACTATATCTTCAAAAAGCCAAGTAGAAGATTGTACATGTATTTGTGTCTTGTTTACATGGTTATTCTAAAGTTGTATAATGTTATATTTTTAGTTTGTTAATAATTATACTACATGTGTACAATGGTCCGTTTTGAAGACCAATCGATAGTCCGACCAATCCGATAATATGACTAACATTTTCGCTCTCAAATTTCTTATTTACTGTAAACGGATTTCACTATTAAGACCCAATCGCCATAAAGACCACATTTTCTCGGTCCTGTGGGTGGTTTTATTAGAGGAATTTCACACTACTACACGGAGTCATTACTTACCGTACGCTGTACCGGCACAGTCTACAAGGTTCTGTTCGGAGAAGTTCTCCTGTGTCTTTGTGTTCTTTTTCTTCATCACCAAACTTTCCATGGAACCGAGAGCAGAGAACGCCCAGCATGACCCACAGTTACCCTGGAAACAGACAATGTAAGTCATTGAAAGACCGCATTATGTATAGGATCAATTCCACAAAACAACATAGTCAGTAACACAACATAGAGAACGGCCCAGTAATGGACTGACTTTTATTCTACATTTTAATTTTTATCATGTCCGTGTCAATTAAACGCCCACTTAAATAAGCATACAAGTTGTAAAATAATTCCACTATTAAACTCCATGGTACAAGACTACCCCCTAGTTTATACATATTCGTTATTGAAACAAGAATTAGTGCGTCTGTTAATCAAGCTCGAGTCCGTTCCTGGAACCAGCCGGTAATGAGGGATAAGTGAAAAAATTGCTCAAGGAAACAAAGGAAGTCTATGATTGGGCCTGATACGCATCCATCGAATAAAAGTCACGCCGCCCCTTAACCATGTGTCGTATAGTTTAGTTTAGGGAACGGAAAGAGCATTGTACCACACCTGTTGTTTAACATCTGTGACAATGCCATTCTTTCTCCAGTCTATAGAGGTTGGTGCCTCCGGGTCGGGTTCTGTGAGGGCCTCGGGGTACTCCTCCTGTGACAAGTCTGGGATTATCAGGCCACGCAGGAACTGTTTCTCGAACTCATCTTCAGCCTGTAATGTTCAAATACTGGTAAAGCAGTCTAGTTTTCAAGTGTTGAACATCAGCCTTACTGAGCATGGTGCAAAGATAATACTTCAGACCTCGTGTTCACAAAGCTTTTCAGAATCATGATCAAGATCAGGCTCAAGTAAAAAAATCTTTTACTATGGACTTTTTAAAAAAACCTACTATAATGATTTAACTATTGATATTTAATAAAACTTATCATTCAAATAAGACTTCTCGGAATTCTAAGCTTGTTTTATGAAAGAAAAGGTATTTTTTATAGTCGCGATGAAAATGTGAGCCCACTTAGACTAACAGGATCAACTTTATTATAGTTAATTGTCTCCAACATGTATTTCAATCTTATGCATTTTAGGTCTAAACAACATTTACCATGTCACTGTATACAGCAATCAAGTTTTCTCGAACAAACAATGGGAAATAGTCCAGATATAATTCATTTTGAAACTTGAGCCTGATCTTGATCCTGAACATGAAAAGCTTTGTGAAAACGGGGCCAGATGACGCATGTTTTAAATCTGTGTCCAGACTTTCAACGTATGTTGAATTGCACAGATGTGTGTTTGATTAAATTGTTGTGTGTTTGATTACATTGTTATATAGGACAGAATGTTAATCTTGCATATGTTAAATTTATAACAGCTGATATTGAATTCATCTGACCAAAAGGGTCATTCACTGACACCAAAAGGGACATATATGCGTTTTTCATGCCGTTTCATTACTCTTACTCTTACCATATCAGAAAATTCATTCTCGCCCAGATAGAAGGTAATCTCTCCTCTGTCGTATCGCTCATTGTGTTCGCTGATGAACTTCATGTTGTCTTCCCAATAGATACGTCTGAAATACAGCATATCATTTACATTATACATTACTACATGTATGTCAGTTTATATATTAGTTGTCAATTGTTGAACGAGTGGTGTTTTATTCTACGACAAAATATGGCTGATACCCTGTGCTCTAGGCCCGTGCTAATGGTCCGTGCTGTTACTTTTTCATTCCGCATAACCAAACGATATCCTGTCGATATAAGCTTTTCAAGAATATAGTGCAGCACTTTAGAGAGGTACACCGCATTATACTGTAGGAACATAAAGTAACAGTTCAATTGACAATATTGTTTGGTTTGAAGTAATGGACGAGGAGTAAACAGACCACCTATATTGTATATACGAACATAATCTGTTCATATAAACTATTGTTGGACTAATACAATGAGATCAGCGAAACAAATCTAGATATACGGATTCTAACTCACAAGCATTTTTAAAAAGAGTACTCTTATTAAACACCCTGTAACCTGAATTAAAAGGGACACCAATATTGTTGTAGCAACAGCAATGAATGGTTAGTAGAAGTCTAAATAAAGCTGTGTCTTTTTTCCACCAACACTTTCAACGGTATTCATTCAACTGTATCTAAACGTTTTGTATGTCTGCTATTGAAAGGTAAAATGTGATAACCTTATTTAAGATATCGTAAATTTGCGCTAAATAAGACCACTTGATATTCAGACGGGTCCCCTATTAAGACTACCGTTTTTCGGTCCCAACATTACTTTGTATTCGAGCATCACTATTAAGACTAAGAAATGGTCTGCTTTACTAACCTAGAGACTTCTTCACTGGGATGTTCGTATGTTCTGTTGTAAGCTTTCTTGAAGAACATCCAGTCACCATCTCTTTGTCTGTCGAGTCTTTGCCAGAGCTGATCACCCTCGGGTAGTTCCCAGGTGTTTATACCAAGACTCACTCCCACCAGGGCACATGCAACAACGAGGTTCAAGTAAGACATCGCTGAGAACAAAACAATGATACATTACTAAATTACATAGTTGAAGGACACTAACAATGATACTGATACTTGCAGATAATGTTGGATATTGCATATTGTCAAGTAAGTGTGTGATCTGCGCAAGTGAAAACGTACAACAAATAGACTTGATTTTCGACATCTCGCTGCTGTACTGGGAACACGTGTTTTAGTTAAGGTCTAGAAACAGTACAATTAAATCAGAAAGGAACATACCAAATAACCAAATACACACGAATATGTTTAAATGCTTAACGTGCATGAATTCGTATTTAAAGATATCCAAATATTCAATTTAATGTACATACATCTGGAAGAGAGTGTCATACAGCAGCATTCATCTACATGTCAGTATAGTTACAAACGAGGACACATACCAGCGACCAAACAGACAAACGAGGACACATACCAGCGACCAAACAGACAAACGAGGACACATACCAGCGACCAAACAGACAAACGAGGACA
>ENA-OREC01000575-OREC01000575.1-marine-metagenome-genome-assembly--contig:-NODE-575-length-15107-cov-12.398470_pt1 | contig 15107 bp, 6 predicted proteins | sample MGYA00248626_ERZ508543 | MGnify/ENA primary metagenome ERZ508543 (study PRJEB26211, sample SAMN05518279) | marine metagenome | isolation source: Puget Sound, Washington, USA | host: Bankia setacea... | reverse complement strand
AATCACTATCTGCTTTTTCCACGCTGACATGTACACTGTGGCCGACTCCCATAGCTTGCTTGATCTCAAAACACGCTAGATATGTCGACATATTGACCTCACGGTGAACTCTCGCTCCAGACGAGACTTTGACCTTGACGCGCTTTGAAAATTATGGCGCGAAAAACACAGACCTTCTTTTTATCGCGCCAAATTTGCATACTCTTCAATACCTTATCCTTGTAGACCGTTGCTTTATAAAGAAATGTTAAAAGCGGCAAGGGCATACATAGAAGAACTTGTCACCTCGCTTTATAAACGCTGTAGCCTTGGTTTATATAGTCTGTATCGACTTGAAACACTTCTTAATGCTGATTTAGTGATAAAAGGAAGGTCTTAACATGTACTTTCTAAACCGAATGGGCATGACTTGGCAGTTGTTTGAAGAGAAAGGGCTCTTAAGAAGGTGACTGGTCGCTGTTGGTTGAACTTGAAGGACAATCCGGGTTGTCATGGGAATATGGTGACATTGACAAACCATTCTCAAAAGACGCTGGCCAATAGTAACGTGCATGTATTTGATAACGGAATATAAAACTTGTACTAATCTTTGTTAGCCCCAGCTACTGTCTATAAGGTTGAGCACAGTAAATAGTTGCATTTAAAAGCATCCCAATTAGTATATAACCTGAGCAAGAAGCCGAAAACTGCCCCGTTGTATTGTTTCTTATATCGGCCAACACTACTATCTTTAGCATCGTAAACACACAATGGCATGTGCAACGAATGGTCATTTAGATTTTTATGTTCACCAATTGTGTTTGTTCCTCGTTAAGTTCATATTTTTGTTCTCTTCATGAATACATTTCATTGTTCACTCGTTTGTCTTGTTTCCGTTATCTTTATGTTTAGATAGACAATCTTATTATACCTTTTCATTTACTTTACCTGCAATGCGGACAGAAAACAGCACATCTATAAATAATATTCTTTATATATAATATTCCGACCCTTAAATATATTAACGGTCAACCGGAAACAAAGGTCGTTAAACGGTAAAGGGGTCGGTGAACTGGGGCCACGAGACGTTGGTGTTAGTTTGTTGTCATATAACAATATGTCACAGATAAAGAGCGATGGTAGGGGAAGTCTGGTGACCACATGGTGATTTCTCACGAAACAAGAAGTTATTTCGGACATGCCAAATTTCGGATTTAATGAACACGGTTAGTTTAATAAAAACAAACAAACAAATGATATCCAACTGCATAGAGCAACAGTAATACCCATACGTGTATTTGTCACACTTAGATTATATTGTTATCAGGACACTTTTTTATTGAAGTTTCATCAGGTACTGCGCACATGGAAATGGAATAAATGCTACGTATGGCACGCTATGGTACGAATCAGTTTAAGAGATTCTGTAATGAAGAGGTATCATAACGAGAAAGCGCTTATAAGACACATATACTATACGATCATTTTAACGACACATACATGACATACTTGTAAACTTTCCTCTCGATGGTTCCTTTGCTGCAAACAAAACATAGTACTGACTTACTGTCTAGGTTTACTGTATTTAGAGATGGTTGGCGTTCTAATATGGCTGGTCCTCCTCATTTATTTGTGGCTTGGCTATCTTTCAAAACTGAACTGGCCATCCCGTCAGATCTCCGGACAATAAAGAGGGAAGGAGGAACTGTCCTTGTCGCTATTCGCCTTCATCTCGTCTGTAAACAACACAAGTATAAAAAGGTTACCGAAGAAGAAACCTTGACGTACAGGTATGGTATTGACGTATTCTAAATGAGAAACAGTTTTTACAAACCAGAACTCAAGGATTATTATACATTTGTCTTTAAATAAACTTTTGAAATGTAAAGCAGATCAGGTTGTCTGAATGTCAAGGTCGGTAATTCATGCTTGACTGAAAAGGGTTATCCTCAATTTGAAAATTTGTGTGACTTACGGATAACACGTTCGGAAAGGTTTAACACGGTTCTAAGTTAAACCTATATTTTTTGTGGAACTATGGAGAACCACTATCATTGTCAGATGCTCTCTTTGGATTGTAGTTTTAGACAATATCCTATTTGAACCTGTCGTGGTTTAATGCTTTCTATGGGATGTTTTTGTTTTGTTTAATAAGACATTATGCTATTTGAAACTACCATTGCTACATGCTTTCTTTAAAACATTGTTTAGACACTATCCTATTTAAATGTGTAACTGGAGCATGCTTTATTTGAATGTTTTTTTAGACATTATCATATTTGAGACTATCATAGTCAGATGCTTTCGGTGGATTGAGTTTTAGACATTATCATGTTTTAAATTAGCAGTGACAGATGCTTTCTTTGAAACGTTTAGTTTTATATACATTATCCTGTTTGAAACAATCATTATACTATGCTTTCATTTTATCGTTCTTTAACACATTTCTTAAGGGGCGGCGTGGAACAGTAGGTTGCACGTCTGACTCGTAATGTGGAGGTCGTGGGTTCGAGCCCCATAGCCCCCATTGTTTCCTTGAGCAAGAAACTTTACCCTTATTGCTTAGTACTGGTTGGTTCCAGGAACGGATTCGAGCGTGATTTCCAAATAGAACTAAAATATATTGAGGGCCTTATGGAAGATTTACTTAAATGTCAAATAGGGCCCCCTCGTTAAATATCGTCAAAACCAAAACAAAATCCTGTTTGAAACAATCATTGTAATATGCTTTATTTGGATCGTGTTTTAGACATTATTTGAAATTCTCATTGGCCCACATCTTCTGTCCATTGCTTGTCAGTAAGAGTAAATCGGTAATGACAATTGTCAATACGTGAAAGATCTACGTGGACATACGATTAGTAAGTGTGGACACAGCAGTACAATAAGTGTCCGGTTTGACCTAGAAAGGACTACATTATTGAGTAACTATCGAACAACTAGCGGGTCAAATCGTCTAGGTCATTTGTCAATTTAATTCAAATCTTTAAAACTCCCCCCGATAAGTTTTAATGTCTACATGTTAATTATTGTTACGTACTAGATTTGAACTACTGTGTATATAAGCTCAATATGAAACGTTAAAAGCACGTATACTTCTTGACCAATTAGTATGGACATTTTTATATACATTTACCTATTTAATAATACGAACTGGTTAGCAACACTACAGGTTATGTATTTTAAAGGGACACCTTCTGTCCGTTATTAGATATAAAACTAAACACAGAACTCAAAAGACATTATATTTAAATAAAACTGTGAATATTTGCTATTTAGTGAATACATAGCTATGCATTGACACGTGTTCACATGTGACGTATACTTAATTTGGGACCTTTTTAAATCACGCGTAGACACAATAAAAATACAACATTTTATCTCGGACACAAACGAAGTTAGTTTCTGTTTCGGAAACATCCTTGTGTACATAGTTCTCGTAAACAATACCGCGTTACAAGTAAATTGTGTGGCCAAGTTTGTATCTTTAAAGCGTACATTGAGGGGACCGTACACTTAGAGCAATATTATACCAATATCAGTTGAACTCGCTTATCACCTGAGCTCGAATATACATGTGATTCTTTCATGATACCAGAGTTAACCCGCATCACATGTAGTTTGCAATATTTTCCATACTACTACAATGTGGTGACGACAAGGGAATAACGGTCTTTTCAAGATAACTATCAACGTCAGGTGGTAATGTGGCAATTTTCCTCTCGCGCATGTAGTTAGGTGAACGTCATACATGCACCAATATCCGTCACCTACACGTTCTGTATTTATATTTACCACATGCTCACACTGACTAAACCACCATATTAAGAACGATCGATGAAACACGCATTTGAATAACTAACACCCTTCAATAAAAGACGGATAACATACTTCACAAAACCAATATCTCAGCGCAAACGACTTTTAGAAAAGAAGAACAGAAAATACGTTGGAAAAAATAGAATACTGACCTTTCGCCTACGACAGCTATTCCTCCAATAAACGCCGTCCTGACCTCGTCACCTTGACCTTAACATAACCTCTCTTTGACCTCTGTATATGCAAATGTCTCTGTTGTCAGTGGTAACGCCTCATCACGTGACATCTGAATATCCGAAATCGAGACCAGTTCACACGTGTTGCAGGTAAAGAGTTCTTCGGATGGTTGATTTAGGTTGCTTTATTAACCAAATACTTTTATGTTGTGTTTTTCTCAGACTAGCCGATGGTTTTTCTCAGACTAGCTGATGGTTTTTCTCAGACAAGCCGATGGTTTTTCTCAGACTAGCCGATACTTTTCTCAGACTAGCCGATGCTTTTTCTCAGACTAGCCGATGGATTTTCTCAGACTACAGACTAGCCGATGTTTTTTCTCAGACTAGCCAATGTTGTTTTCTTTGTTTTGTCAAGGTATTCATCTGTTCTCACGTTATCACATGTTCATTCTTCTTCTCATTGTATTACTACAAAAAGAACTGCCGCGTAATTAAATCAGAAACGCATACCATTTGATCTTAAGCAGGATTAATTTAGCTTATTGTTCAATGTTTGTCTGAGAGTTGGTACACATCTTGGATACAATGGCTTAGGGGTTACCCAACTATCAATTTGACCCTTTTAATTACTCAAACCTATCCAAGCGCTATAGCCCTATGTCTAAGCTAAAACGAACTATCTGAATACGTGAAGTGTACAGCTAGTGTAACGTAAACACATGTTCGGGAATGTTCAGACTTTCTGTAGAACTAATCATTGTTTCAAATTTGTAAGAATTGGTTGCTCGTCTTTGGACTCTCTTATCTCACATGGCTGGTAACAATGCGCAACGAGTTCCCTTTAATAACCAATAGTCGATGTGTAACTCTTTCATTGGTATGGGCACACCATCTCTTTTCCTGTGCATTCATTTACTTTCAGGTAATTTAACTTACAGGTCTCTTGCACATCATCTTAACTGGAACCACTTTTTTCAGACTTGCTTAGCGCCGAGCTTGAGACTTACACATATTCATTGATACAACGTGTTCTTACTTGCTATCACGTCACCAGTCTGTCAAGTTTCTCATGCTCGTAACGAATTTGTTAATGGTATAAAGGTTTGCTCAATTGAACCTTTTCTTAAACGTTCGCAATTCCCTATAGTTTATGTGTTGCAGGTCTATCACCCTCCGCACGGTCATCACTTACGTCAAGGAGGCAACACAATTGAGAATTAAGCAAGCCCAGTTGTCGTGAGGTCTTCACCCTCCTATTCCGCCGGTACTTTCTACATGTTGGACATTACCATGCTTTATTGTTGACATTTAAGTCACGTGACACTTTCTATCAAATGTACATAACCACATGTACCAATAAGTTAAAGAAAACACTCTCTTTAATACACCATTTGATTCACTATTTCTAGTTCACCTCGAATGCCGAAACAAAATGTCTTTCATCCTTTCATGTTCCAGAGTTAAGTTTTTACTTCGAATTATGGCATGCGTTGGCACCGTCGACAATGTCTTCCTATGTGACGTCATACATTACGTATAAGACTGAAAATAAACAAAAAATGGAATTTAAAGTTTGTATTATTTCATCAACATATTAGTCAATGAAGTTTATTTTAAACAATGATGCATTAGTATATGAAACCAACTAAGAAACAAGATGATGATGACAATCAACTACATTTCACTTTACTACTAGCACCGCCTGAATATTAACCTATTTGATGTCTAAAGTTCTATGTCACGTCCTTTATGCACTGAATCATATACATTGCGACTTGCGACAAAAATCTACCACATATTCACACCGCTTTTATAATTATTAACACAGACGCACGTTCGTGTGAAATTAAAAGAGACTATACATCTGTTAACAATTTGCCATAGTTTTGATGGAAATGTAAAACAAATAAAATTAACAGAAAAAAGTCATGTATACGAATGCAACGAATGGAAAACTAAGAGAAGCAATCAGCATCGTCAGTTTTAAATATATGTAATACTTATAGTTTATACTTGTAGGTGATATATAATCAATACTATATTATTTCTGTAGATTTGTTTTCATACTAAAATCAGTGTTGTTTTTGCTGTACAAAATGTCATTGAACTCTTGATCGAGTGTTAATAAGTGAGGAGTTTCATTAAAAATAAGCCGAACAACTTTCACGACACGTCAACACATCGTTGGTAACGAAAACACACCCAGCTTCAAACCAATAACAAAATCCACGTATTCTAACTGATTCACGGAAACTACCGGAAGTAAGCGAGAAATAAACGAACTCCATTTGTATTTCAAAACGCTGCCCTACCTTGTTATCTAAATTAAGAATAAAGGTAGCACAAAGGCCAATCGAGCTTTACTATGCAGCTGATGATATGTTGTTTACCATCGAGATTTTAAGGCAATCTTTACAATGGAGAGGGGAAGCAGAGGTTTCTAGCACATCGATAGAACCTACTGAGCAGTGTACTGGAAAGGCCACCGAGTATACACCGATGCGTTCATTATAGCAATACCATGCCTGCGTGAACTTTGGCAGTTAGATATATTTGATTTGTCCTTATTATGGTGTCTAGATTGATTAGTTTAGTTGTGATCTACCGCATCAAAGTGTGTTAACTTTACCGTGTTTCATATTGATTTAATTTGAATCATTTCTTATATTCCATTTTATATTTATTTCATATAACTTTGTTGATTTTACAGTAGATACTATTGACGTGATTTTGTTATGTTTTTAGGTTCAATTTAATATTTATTTCCATGATAACTAATTGTGTTGTGTAAACGTGTGTAGTCACTTATATCTTCTTTTTTTATTAAATTGTAGCCTTTGGCAAGGGTTGTTAATACACTTAAGCTTTTTAATTGTTTTTTGTTTCTTTATATTTAAGTAACTGTTAGCCAGACTTGAGTATTTCGTATTTTAAACATTGGTTTTAATCAATCGAATATAAGAATCATATACAGTAAACATCCGCTTTTAAAGACAACTCGATGTTAAGACCTGTCCGCTATTAAGACCATCCATTTTCACATACCATTTTATTTCGGCTCCACTATCAATACCGTCTCTTTAAAGACCACTTTCTGTTAGACATTAGGGTGGTCTTACTAACTTCACAATATCAAGTTTACACAACTATAACCATCCATCCAGGAGTGTATGATACAATCTAGATCTACAACCTAACGACATATTTACTGTGGTGTTATTGAGAATATTTTTAAACATTTTATCATATTCAATAAATTATCCGTTATTTAAATTAATTAATAAACTATATACATACGTTTATTTTACACACCACTGTATACAACACTGCCTCAAACCATTTATTATTAAACAACTGACCTAACAGATAAACCATCCACTTCCTTTAAAAATGCTTTAAAAATATTAAATATAAATTCATTGATAAACTGAAATATATTTTCTATTTCTCTAAAACTTAAATATGATCACACCAAATTTCATTGCAATTGTAACGAATTTTATTGTGTGCCCTTCCTGTGGACCATTTCAATCAGTGCTCATAGCTGTACGTGTTGTATTTAAGTATTATATTCTGTTCTAATATTGGTCCATTGATCTTATACTGGTCAAATATCATAAGTCCTTGAAATGTTAATGAAACGGCCTCAGCATGTCTCGGTATGTATCAAAGTAACGTAAAAGCTTACATTAACGAAATATGCATTATGGGTAATTGCAAATGTCAGACCATGTAATCTGAAAATACAATGTATCTTTTAAATAAAGAATATAGAAATATTCCCCTTTGTTTGGATGTTGACCGTCGTCGCTTTATATTTTCATTTAAATTCCTGACAGTATGTGTATACGTTTACCAAAACCAATTAATTCCCGTACATGTATACAACAGACGGTCGTATACATATTGTACTGGATTATTGGAATCAATCCTTCTCCATTCATATCAACTAATCGAAAATGAAACAACACTCTTCCGGGCTCAATTAAGAACAACTTTGTTTACTAGCATGACCAGACGAGAGTTAAAAAGAAGGTCAATCAATCAAAGATGGCCGTCGCGACCTTCACATCCATCAAGTAGTTCATGTATAACTCCGCGTCTCATTGAATTAATACACGAACGAAAAATTCAGTTAGTGTTTTGACTCATGTCGTAGCAAGAAAGCAATGGCTTGATATAAACCAAAAAATGAAAATGGTGGCCGTCCAATATTCGAAAACTCATACGAAAAATCGTTCACAAAAATCGTAACATTGGCTTCTTATGTATTGCCGAACTACGCTGAATAATATTTAAAACTACAATGTATCTAAAATACATTACTTATCAGTTCTATTATTTTATAAGGGTATTAACGTTGAAGGCATTTTATATTGACTTTTTTAGTTCTTTGTTTTTACTTGTGTGGACGTTAGAACAATTTCTTAGGACACAGTTGCTGTTCAAAACGTCTAGAACATGTTTTTGTCTAGAGAAACATCGTACTGTAACTTGAATGCCATTGTTCAAACGCATGTTTGGTGGTCGCTTCGGTTAAATCACGCTTTGGATTTTTAAATATTGATTTACCTTTTTGATGCATTGCCATTGTTTTATGTCTTTCAATGCCATTGGTCAAACGTTTCAATAAGTCAACTGTTAACATTAATTCCGGAATGTTGTTTTAACGTTTGCGTCATTTTGAAACAACGTGGATTATAAGTCAAAATACACTCTCAATACGGTGATAGATTACGAACATATGCTTTGTTATACTAATTGTCAAAGTAAAATGAGATTGGTTTGCTTCACGAGTTATAATCACTTGGACTACCAACAACTAGTATACATGCAACTTCAGATACATTGTTCTTTATCAAAATAAACAGTTTCAGCACGCATGTTTAAGCGTTAATTCATGATCAAATAAAGCAAAACGGAGAGCCACAACTTATGACAATAATGAAATGGCCGTGTCCTAGCGCTTGCATCGTGTGTTTGAAGTCTGGCACCAGTGTTGTTTATGTAAATGCTTTTTTCATTACCCGCACTTCGGTCTGTAATATAATTGATAATACATCCGTAATTTGAGGCATTTTTAATCGAAAGTTAACCAAAGAAATTCCAGCAAATGTTTCTCCCAGATACAAAGAACGTTACGTTGAGGTCCTCGGTTGTGATGCTATAGATTATTCTATTTGAACATATCTGTGGTACTTTTTCTCCTCCAATTATTCAATAAAATGGCGATGCCCCTTTTGCTTCTGAATTCCAATAACGTCTATATATGTGCGACTATTTATTAGCATTTGATTAGTGACACTAGCTAGTTCTTAACTCAACGTCCTGTTTTCCTAAGTACAAACCGCTGTTACCCTAAGTCAAAGTCCGTTCACGTGCAAGTTTCAACGCCAACATATATTAAAGGCGGGAAAAATTGGAGGGAGAAAAAAAGTAGTACGTCATTGCCATACTGAACGCTGTATCACCCCGATAGTACTCCAGTACAGCTCAATGACCTTGGGAGTTATAAAAGACACGCATTCAATGATATTTACAGTCTATGTAGTGGGGAAAAACAGCTCTAGTATTGTGCCAAAGAGATAGATCGATGATAAAATATAACCTGGTGGTCGCGTAGTTATACACTTTCGCATCCGTGTTCAATTTATACACTTGTAAACACGTTTTTTTAGGATGGAAAGAGAGGGAGAGGGATGGAGATTGAAAGAGAGAGGGATGGAGAGAGAGAGAGAGAAAGAGAGAGAGAAAGAGAGAGTAGGAAAGAGAGAGAGAGAGAGAGAGAGAAAGAGAGAGTAGGAAAGAGAGAGAGAGAGAGAGAGAGAGAGAGAGAGAGAAAGAAAGAGAGAGAGATAGAGAGAAAGAGAGAGAGAGAAAGAAAGAGAGAGAGAGAGAGAGAGGGAGGGAGAGAAAGATATATATATAAATGTTTGGGCGTTTATTTTAGATTCGACATCTAAGGAAAAAAAACACATATGAAACACTTATATATACACAGACATATGATTAACTCTATACTTTTTATTTTGTGATTTCATTTCGTTCTAAGGATTCGAGATTTGACTAACTTAATCAAATCTAATAATCAGTGATGGTATATTTCTTTTGGATTGTAAACTTTGCTACCTGAGGTTCTTTATACACTATATTGTTCAAATGATTTATTAGACCATATGCAATTAAAGAAAAAATCAATCTCATTTCGTCAAATCAGAGAGCTTGAAATGCACTTATGTATGATATATCTATATAAAATTTAGATTTCACAATGTCAAGATATATTCAAAATTCCAATTACTACAACACTGTCATACGCAAACCAATACAAAATACAAAATGTAAAACAAAACACCTATTAAAATTTGATGCACACACGTTAACATATAACTCTATAGAATCAATCTTTGTCAGCATACACTTGAAAGAGCAGACGACATAAGCCAAGTTCCAAAATAAGTTTAGAAAGTTATTCTTTGTACTTCGTTTTATCATTTCAACATAGGAACATCCAGAAAGTAGGAGCATCGCTTTTGTTTTATTTATGGATACGTTACTTACAAATCGAACGTGTTTCACACACCATATTATATCGTAAGCCATATCGGAGTTCTACTCAAACACGTAGTAAAACGAACCAAACATTGCCACAACTGTCATCTCTCTCATTCCTGAGTTTAGTTGTTTCGGTTGTAAAACTTAGAGCAGTCATTGATTGTTTTTACTTTATAATAATATGCTTTGATAGTGTCCGTATACCCTTATTTTCATTTTCTTGTCGTTACACGTTTTCCAAGTTTGGGGGAGGGGGCCCTATTTCAGGTATAAAACAGTTAAATAAGTTTCCCTCTTGGAATAAAGTCTATAAAATCACCATCAATGTTATAATTATTTCGATTGTTATCATTGGTTTTACTATAGACATTCTAATCTGTATTATGTTCACTATTATAGTTTATAAAATATTTATGAGTACTATGACTATATCATTCTCATTAAGATATTGTATTGTCCAATTGCTCTCTGTTTTCATTTGTATTTCTCTCCCTCTTTCTTGTTTGTTTATTATATACTTATCGAGAATCAAACCCTCGAAGAGCTGTACCTTACTCACATATTCCGTTAATCGTAAAACAAATTTGAAAAAAATAAATAAAATACGCAATCACGAATAGAAGCTAATTGGAACTCTTTAGTTATTTTCAGTATATTTATAGTATATTAACAGTTCTTAAGTTGTGTAAGAAATGCCACTTTCAACCACATGGGGATAAAGGTTTAACTAAAAATAATGGTGTACATAATTAGTTTTTTTTTTGTTTTAATGAGTCAATTATGTATCATGTTTTCAATGATTCAGTTAAATGTTAAAACCGTTATATTCAAATAATACTTTCATTGAAGACTCTTGACTTCGCTAGGTTGTGTAAAAACGAAGTTTTAGGTACGTCTGTGTGTTTTACCGTTCCTCATTTCATATAAAAGAATAATCTATCCCCTTAACATATTGTATTTATTTTTTATCTATATGAAATAAAAAAATGCGAGCAATGAAACTTACCTAATTTTGAAGCCCCAAAAGCGTAATCGATGGACCCCCAAAGTCCGATTTAGGGAAACACTTTTTATCCAAGAAATAAACCAAGGAAAAAAGGTCGGAGCGTTCGTTTCCTTTCCTTACTAGCGGAAACATGGGTCTAGTAACGGCATTCTGGGTATTATCGTGTTTGTCTCAAATTGCAGAAGATGAAAAAAGCAGACGACTCAATTTCCCGCCTTTTTGACCTTGGAATTGTGACTCTTGGTGAACTTTGACCTAGCGACGTTCACTCCGGCCTTGGTACATACTTTGCTTTCGATTTTTCGAATTCCTCCGCAACGCCATCTACCTGCAGTAGAAACGAGACGTGATGACGTCAAATAACAAGATGGCAGACGACAGACGAGAATGAAGAGTTCGTACAGACTTTTATCCATTCTTTGTCGCTGTATTGTTAATCACTACGCGAACATAATAATAGTGTTCATGAAGTAGCGAGCTTCAAACCGCCTTATGTAACAGTTCAAAGAATCAGTAACGATGTTCTAAAGAAAAATATAAACGATTGCTTGAACGTATAAAGAACAACATATTTCAAAGTGTTGCCGATGAATTCCTTTTTATATTTTAATACAGAGAAAAGTTTGTACTTACCGAGTGTCCATCATTTCCTTTTCTCAAAGTCCCTACGCCAGGTTCTATCCCAAACACCAACCGCTGTGATGTTCTTTCAAAGCAATCGATTATTTCTTTTTAAAATCTAAACTCTTAATTAAATCTCCCATTTTTTCTGCTCAAGTCTTGTCCACTATTTGTCACAATTGTCTTATGAACTACTGCTTTCCTTTAAGCACTCAAACACTTCTCTTTGTCCAGTTTTATTTTTGGCAAACGATCTCGAAAAAGCCCGCTTAGCTACCGCCTACGAAGACCTTGTTAGCAGACTACACAAACTATTCCCCATAAAACAGAACAGCCAAAGCCCTTATTTTCCAATCAAATAGCATTCCATTATACCATCCATAATATCCAACTTTCCACCAATTTCCAATCAAACTCCCTAAAGAACTAGACCCTTAAGTCTCCCAGAAATCCCAAATCTCCATTTTCATAAGTTCTACTGGCCGGTAAAAAGCTGTCAATGGTGGATAGTTCGAAATAAACCGCAGGCCCTAGTACTCCAGACGATTCGGCCGTCTAGTACTACATGTATACATTATAACCATGCGTCGAGCCGAGTCCGCCTTGGTGTATAAAAATATGCCTCTTTCAAACCGCATACCACTTCTGCTCTGACCAGTAGATGACCCCGGCCATGTCTGTACTGAACACCGCGTCACTTCTCTAAATCTCGTTTCTAGCGAGCCGGCGCTCACGCATACGAGGGCAATTATTTCTAATACGTCAAAAGACCACGTTGCTTCTGTTCTCTCTATATACAATCTTCTTTCTCTTTCTCTCTTTCTTTCTTTTTTAATTTCTTCCCTTCTTTCTTTTTTCTTTCTTTTTTTCTCTGTTTCTTTCTTTTTTGTCTAACTCTTTTTCGTCCTTCTTTCTTTCTTTCTTGGTCTCATTTTCTCCATCTCTTTTTTCTTTCGTTCTATCGTTCATTAGAATTCTATATTTCCATATTCGTCTTTTTCTTCTCTCTCTCTCTCTCACTCTCTCTCTCTCACTCTCTCTCTCCCACCCTCTCTGTCTGTCTCTGTCTCTCCCCCCTCTCTCTCTCTCTCTCTCTCTCTCTCTCTCTCTCCCGTTCATCTATGTCTCTTTTGCAAGTCTCGATTCTTTATTATACATATTTTAAACTTGAAAATCGACTTGTTCCTCATGTTCACTCTTCCTTCTAACTTCTTTCTTTCTATCTCTCGCACTTCTTACGCGCTCTTCTCTTATTCCCTCTATCTTTCTTAACTATTTTCGCTCTTTGTTTCACTTTCTCTCTCTCTCTCTATATATATATTTTCTCTCTCTCTTTCGCTCTCTTTCTCTCTCTCTCTCTCTCTCCACTCTCTCTCCCACTCACTCTCTCTCTCTCTCTCTCTCTCTATCCCCTCTCACCATCACTATATATATCTCCCCTTCTCCCAAAACTCTCTTCTTCCACTCTTCTCTATATACTCCCCCTCCCTGGCAGAGGTGGAAGCCAAAGCCATTCACTGAAAAAGCTCGTTCTATACCTGATACAATTGTCGATAGCTTCATATACTTATTTTAACGTACCTAGCACGCTTGTTAATACCACTATACTGTTCGCGTAAGGTCACTTTCTGTTCAGTACACACGAGCGGCCGTTAGTAAATATAGACTGTTAGTATGCAGGCACATGTGTATTTATATCATTGATTCTCTGGTCATTGGTACACTTTATAACTCGTGGATAAAGTGTAGATAGATAGGTTTAGGTTTAGTTTTAATCATAGTTATTAAACTTAGAATATACATCTCATCTTTGGTAACACACACAAATTATATCCTCTCTCCCTCTCACTATCTCTTTTCTCTCTCTACTCTCTTTCTCCATTCTCTCTCTCCCTTCTCTCTCTATCAATAAGACCATCTAAAGGGTCTTATGACAAGTGGTCTTTTTACTGAGGTGGTATAGACGTACCACGTTACTTATGTCAGCAAATTGTGTTTCATGTTAGCATGTTGTGTTTTGTGCTAGCATGTTGTGTATTGTGTTAGCATGTTGTGTATTATGTTAACATGTTGCGTTTTATGTTATCATGTTGTGTTTCAAATAAGCATGTTATGTTTCATGTTAGCAGGTAGTGTGTTGTGTTAGCATGTTGTGTATTGTGTTATTATGTTGTGTATTGTGTTAGCATGTTGTGTATTGTGTTAGCATGTTGTGTATTGTGTTAGCATGTTGTGTATTGTGTTAGCATGTTGTGTATTATGTTAGCATGTTGTGTATTGTGTTAGCATGTTGTGTATTGTGTTAGCATGTTGTGTATTATGTTAGCATGTTGTGTATTGTGTTAGCATGTTGTGTATTGTGTTAGCATGTTGTGTATTGTGTTAGCATGTTGTGTATTGTGTTAGCATGTTGTGCTTCATATTTATAAGCATGTTTTTGTTTTATTGTAGCATGTTTATTTTTATGTAAGCACAGTTGGTATTCTATGTTAGCATGTATAGACGTACATACACGTATAGACAATAACTCTTACCTAAATCATTAAAACAATGCAGTGGACGGATACATACTCGAGTTCTCTAGTGTTGTTGTCAAGCTCGCTCCAAGCTAAGCTGCTGGGTACAATATGACATGGTTATGTCAGCGTGTTTGACCTATGTTTGGACAATATCATTATCGACTATTATAATAAGAATATATAATTATATATAACGAGTCTGCCACGAGTGTATTGGTTGCTATGAAAATTGATAGTATCATTGTTCGCAATATCCGCGCGCACTTGCGAACACACACACATATATTCTATATTATCTAAGTTATGCACGTTATATAAGTTGTATACGATCTATAAGTTAATTACCTTTTATATGTTATATAGGTTGTATACGTTGTACACGTTCTATAAGTTATATACGTTCTATAAGTTATATACGTTCTATAAGTTATA
>ENA-OREC01000574-OREC01000574.1-marine-metagenome-genome-assembly--contig:-NODE-574-length-15116-cov-11.368908_pt1 | contig 15116 bp, 7 predicted proteins | sample MGYA00248626_ERZ508543 | MGnify/ENA primary metagenome ERZ508543 (study PRJEB26211, sample SAMN05518279) | marine metagenome | isolation source: Puget Sound, Washington, USA | host: Bankia setacea... | reverse complement strand
GTCTGTTATACTGATGTTTCCAAGGACCACTAACTGTTGCTGAACCCCTTCTGATATGGTTGCAAAAGCAGGTAACCATGACATCACAGGCGCCTGATGAAGAACAAAAATAGTTGTCATCATCGTCATCGTCATCATCAATCATCATCAATCATCATCAATCATCATCAATCATCATCATCAATCATCATCAATCATCATCAATCATCATCAATCATCATCAATCATCATCAATCATCATCAATCAATCACCATCAATCAATCACCATCAATCATCATCAATCAATCATCAATCAATCATCAATCATCAATCATCATCAATCATCATCAATCATAAATCAATCATCAATCAATCATCAATCAATCATCAATCAATCATCAATCAATCGACATCAATCATTGTCACTCATTGTTGTCGTCACTATCGTCAATCATCAGCAATCATCGTAATAGTCGTTTTTGAGATTCTCGTCGTCATCACAAATAACAGCAGCAGTAAGGAGACTAGCTACTATTATAAAAAAGAAAGTTAGAAACCAATAACGAACATTAAAAAAAAGACAGATAAAAACAAGAGACAGAATACGGTTACCCAGTTCAGCACGTTGATAGTTAATGTACCAAGGTTGAAGTTTCCACACTGATCTGACACATTGAACGTCATCGTGTAAGTACCATCACTTGGAGCATGGCTGCCAACATATACTGTATCTGGAAAAGTATTAGTAACTTAAATCAACTTAATGTTATTCGTCAATATCAACAACAACAATGGCAATACGTTCACACACAAAACATCCAGTCCAGGCACAATATTCAAGCATTGTTTTAAATAGTAAAATACACATCCTGTTTTCTGTGATGAAATTTAAAAAAAAACGTCATATACAATGTAGACCCTAAATATTGATAAGTGACGAACACAGTTGATGAAGAATAAAGAGAATAGACATAGGTTAATGTACATCAGAGATGGTAATTAATAATAATAAACAATTTTTATGTATATTATTAATAATTTATTGTATAAAAAAATTTTTTTAATAAAATGTAAGAAAATTAATCATATATATTGATCAATGGTGTTGCTTACGGTCAGTTCTGTCGTAGTAGAAAGGAGACAGTGCGTCGTTTGTAGTTGAGATGGCTAAAGTGGACACATCTCCAGGGTCAATATCATCTACACTGACCTTGTAGATCGCAGAACCACTCTGTATATCTCTGTAGATCTTCACAGAACGAGGCAGATTCGTAAACTCCGGTCCATTATCTATGGAGGAAGGAAATAATGAGTTAATGAATTACAAAATGTACATTTAAAAGACCGTGCAAGTTATTGTTAAACTGTACTATTCTAGAATTCTTATTGATGTTTTGTATTTGATCAGATTATAATTAATAATTGCAGATATGGCTGACACTATACCCCTATCTGAACATAGGAACTATAATTGTAGCAAGGTGAATACGATTTCTTAGTAGACGTAGGAATAAAAAAGTAAAGGATTAGGCAGAGAAAATACATCGTACTGGGTCCAGATCGTGCCCCAATAGCGTACACTCGGTTAGGGAACTTAATTTTGTTGCTGTCCCCTGCACTCCAGTCAAACGTAGGCTCGGCGTCAACATCAAAATCAGTTATGCTCAGTGCCTGACGTTGTTCATCTGGGAAGCTTTCAATCCCCTCTTTGAACGCTATGACACCAGACGTCAAGCCTTTCCTGCAATAGAATCTATATTTTCTACAAAATTCGATTGTTAATATTTGTTTGATAATACAGGAGAAACATCGTGAATAACTTCATCTGATACCATTGTCATCGTCAATGTCTCCATTATCGTTAGTAGCAGCGACGCCTTAGAGTATGTTTAAATAGACAGTCAACGTAATGTACACCAACCAAAGAAATGGCACCAAAAGAGGAAATAATCTACATTTCGTACTTGTATATAAACGTCTATTTGATATATATTTGGTTTCAATAGGTCAAGGTCATATACAAGCTAGATCAAGGCACGGTATGTCACTGAACAAAGTCGTGTCAATACATGTCATAAGAACGTTAAAGTGAATATGAGAACAATCTAGTAATGTTATAATGTAGTACATATGGTTATTTTGGTTGAATGACGAGACAATGAAACTCTATGAAACTCAAGACGAGAAATACTGCGCCAAAACTTAACGATAACGTAGCGATAGTTTTCTTCAGAAGCAGACGAGGTATAAATATCGTACCAGGCAAGCAGGTACCCGTTTCTGATTGTTATTCTGTCCCTATGCGGCACCTGGAACTCCACCTCCGTCTGCAGTGCGTTACCTAAATGAGAAATAAAAGCACTCGAAAATGTTCTACACACAGTTGAAACAATTCGTATATTAATAACTAACAACTATTCAACTGTATACAGAATTAGAGTAGGGAGTGTCTTATTATGAGAAAGCAATTTACAACACTACGGGCTTTGAAACATACGTAGCGTACGTACACCATTCTAAATGTGAAGTATGCGATACAATCATCAAGGGTACTTACTCGGTACTTTGAATGTATTCTCTCCCTTTAATTTATAGCTGACACTATCGATATGTTCCCAAACTTGAAACTTTATTTCTCCAGCTGCACGAGCAAAGAATCGCCAGCTGACCAACACGCCACACGTACAGTCGTCGGGCACGTGGTACTCCGTGGACTCCATGATATATCCAGCACCTATAGAACGTTATAACAAACCCATTGAATACATCAACATTGTAAATAACGTCCTGATTGTCGTCAACGTTTGTATTGTCGTTATCATCAGTTAATGGTCGTCAAATCATCATCAGCATCTAAAACAGCATCAATACCAAAAGCAGCACCAACTACAGCAGCATCAAACAACACATAAGTATAAAGCTTCAACATCATTCTCGTCAAGCATTGCCTATATATACTCACTCGAGATAGAAAGTGTGCACTTGATTAGAGGGAAAATTGTTATACTAGAAGCAACATATAGGCAAATTTGGTAACACAATGTCCAACAATGTACGTACTTAATCGTGGAGTGTAGACTTTAGAACTGCCGAAGATTTTTGCGGAATAAAATGGATTAAATAATTACCACAAGCAACATAATACATTTTTATGTTGACTTCATAATGTATTGCTACTTTTAACGATAGAGCGTTTGCTTCCTCATATTAAGGATAGTCAGTGCTGGCTATTTCTTAATTTTAACAAACCTGCTACATTGTCCAAGTCATTGTAAGATGAGTCCAGTGTAGAATACTCCCACGTGGAACTGCTACACGAAAGCTGACCTGTAAAATAAGTACAACATTTAGACATACCGTTATTAACGTCGTTAATGATAAAGTAAACAATTACTACTAACTGATATATTGTGAAAAGACATGTGAAATAGATTCAAGAACAATATTGAGTCTATTAAAGAACATAACCTTATTTGTGAAAGAAAGGATGTATCAACATAAAAGATCCTCGCTTTTATCAAATTTTATACATTTGTAAACTTTGTCATCAATTATTAACTGGTATTCTTAAACGATCCAGTGATGTTCTCTTATACACAAGGAAGAAAACGAGCCGTGTTTTATTCTATGCACTCGCCCTAGCACCTGAGCTCGTACCCATATGTGTTCGACAATAACACACGGGTACAGATGTTTGATTTCTCAAGTTACACATAGAACATTATTTACTATACTTTTTTATAAAGCTGTTTTAGTAGCAGTATATATAGTAGCAATATCAGTTATCACATGTACCACTACAACATCAACGCCATTAACAAAACAGTAATGTGAAGAAGAGAACAATAAAAAAACTAAACAGTGATAGCAGCACCTACCTTGTGTTGGATAATTCGTCAGTACCAACAGAAAACCCAATGTAATGAATAGCATTATGTATAGATTAGCGTTTTTTCAAATATAATTATATCCATTGCAATTCGTGTTTTATACTAGTTATAAACTTATTTGCACCAATCAGTAATGAAGATCAGGTGTGTCATCTTTTACGGTTACTTTCCAAACTTTCCCAATTGTCTTAAGAAAAAACCAATTGTTTGTGTATTTCACGTTAATATGTTTTTTATTCACAACCTTTTTTTAAAGTAATTAAAGAAGTAAAGGTACAAGCCGTGCTACCCTTTGTTACAAGTAGCTCCGTCATGCCTCATTAAGCTTTGACATATGATACCCCTTTCAATTTATTTTACTAAACTGGATAGATATTTGAAAGAAAAAGTTTGTCAAATTAAACAAATAAAGGTCAGCTTAGTCTACCTTTTAGACACACTATTAAATCAGTCATTTCGCTGCCCGCCGGTAATTCCATTATGCCACAATCATTGACAGTTGACTTCGTGCTCGAGATGTTTCCCGAAAAAAACCCACAAGTAAACAAAACAAACAAAATAGTGATAGCCAACTAGTACTTGAGTGTGCCATGATATAAACGTGGTCAGTTTTTAGTTGCTCTTGAGTACGTATAGGTTTGTATAATGTGATACGCTTTGTCGTCATAAGCAATGAACATAATTAAACGTATATGCCACGTGTTAGAAAACGAGTAGCAAACGTATTTACGATTATAACAGTAGTAATAGTACAGGTGCAGTAGCAGTAACAATACTAATTACAACACATTGTATTACAATAAGTTCATTAATCGATAAGGGACAATTGCTGACATGAGAGCTGAGTGGTGATCTCGTCTATATCTTTCTTCACAACAGCACATTTAGACCGGTTTCGCCCTCACTTTCGGCCATCATAGAAGTGAAAACCTGGTCAACGTTCCCAGATAACATAACAGAGCAGAGATAAGATCCTAGATGAGTAGAAATCAAAGATATAATGTGTATACAACTGGAGATATTGTCTGGTCATCTCGTCCTCTTCGTGCTCGTATATATGTCAAGTGAATCAATTTTATTAAAGTTCTGTGAGCAGGTAAGGCAATAGATTTTTCTTCTTTGCTGTGAAGGTACTATGTGAGTGTGCACGTGTAGAATAAGTAAGTTGTTTGTATGGTAAAACGTTGTCCATTGTTATCGTGATACACAAGCACAGTTTTAATAAAAGTAACAAAGTCTTATGATGTACCGAAAAGGGTGAATCACGAAACTGTTTCCATAGTAACGAGCGAAATACTTGTCATTTATGATTAAACATTTTCAGTTGCTAATACTACGTTATCATTTGTTTTCAGCCATGACATCTAAACAGATTTTGCTACTTGTTATATATTGTTTGCTGCCAGAAACAATAGCACAGCATCAAACATTTTTAGACCTGAAACAGTCGTGTAGGTACACACTCATATATTGATAAAAGTTATATGAAAACACATGTGGGTGTTCTTCTTCGGAGGGGTGGTAGATACGGACACATTTATACGACAGTTTATCCTTGAAGAATTGAATGTCAATGTACTTGGGTTAATATTTGAAATGCTTATACACCTCTTGAATTAGGTATAAAGAATTCCTTGATTAAATAAATCTGATATATTCTTGATAACAATGTAACTAGTGTATGAAGTTTATCTGATTTCTTACAGTACAACTAAGTGACCCCTATGTGTCTCACATAGTCAGTGAAGTTGATCTTGGTCGTCACAGAAGGGATGGAGTGTTTGGGAACTTTGACCCCAATGCCTTCAACTCTCAAATAGGGGCCAACTTCAACCCCAACGCGTTTGGAGGATCGATGTCAGGTTCCAGTGGGACCAGCAGCGGCGGTGGTAGCGGTAAATGTGTTCATATAAATATGCTATTAAACTTTGTCAGTAATTACACGTAATACAATGGATACAGTGTTTATGAACGGCTATGTTTTGTTTCAATTCATAGTTTGCTATACGTTTTTTTGTTCTCTTAATGCAATATTGGTTGTTACTCTTTAATAAAGTATATATCACTACTAAGCTTCTTAACAATGGATTTACAGTCAACTAAAATAGTAAAACATCATGGTGTAAAAGACGTTGAATCTAAGGTTTATTTCAAGTCTTTATAAGAAACCGTTCATCTTGTAAACTTAATTTAGGGCTAACAATACAACTTAACTTAGACGATGAAAATCATCATGTTTATGTAATACATATGTACAGTTAAATATAGCACGGTTCCTTCACTTATCAAACTGTCTTGAGAAAATGTTTTACTTTTTGATTAAAAGTATTCGATTTATTTTTTACAGGTACATCTATGTTCAATCCTAATGCTATGATGGGCGGAAGTGGTTCTTCCAGCATCGGAAGTAGTAGTGGAGGTGAGCAATCTGACGAAACAAGCTACAGTTAAAACTTATTCCTGTCAGTAACGTTGTGAACTCTTCCTGTGTCTGTTTCCAAAGACGTTTGGTTTTAGGTAGTTTTGCCTTTGTACAAAACGAAAAAACATACAATTTACAACAAATACAATGATTAACAAGTGAAATAATAGCATACATGAATATTTTTGGAATTGATTGTCATATTCGTGTGGCCTTCATACTATTATCATTCAAGTTGCTTAAGTCATTTATGGGTCCATACATCACAAGCTGTCAATAATAAGCCAGTGTATGTATTTGTTGCCAATTCTCAATCTTCGTTTCAGGTACAAGTGGCAGCGGAAGTGGATCATCTACAGGAACCGGAAGTACGTCGTCATCAACCGGCATGAATAGTGGAGGGTACGATCCTAGTAAAGCTGGCACAAGCTCAGGTGGTATTAAGATTGCATTGCCACATATACATATAAACACTATCGCATAGCTGTTATTTTCAAAAGGTACCCCTTAGGGCAACGTTCCTACCTAGCCACTCTCTGCTGAATACATCGGTACCAGAATGTTTAACAATGTACAATTAAAACATACCTTTGTAAAATAAAACATATGTTTCTAACATGTTTCTGATGCATGCATGCTATATTTTTTCTTTTTGACGTTGCATTTCTAGTGTAACGTAAAACTGTTGTGACTGCCTTCAAGTTTTATACATTATTACGACATACGTCAACAGTTTTTCGTTCAGCCCTCGAGTGCAGACAAAAGACATTACAGTGTGTTCATTCGCGTTACAGCGCAATAGTAGATCCTATCGCCACACAAATGATGGGTTGCAGTTATCCGACCAACTCATGTAACAATCGCCCGATTCAATAAGGTTTATGACGCTTCCCAAAAACTATTATTATTGCGGTCAAAATCAGCACAAAACAATATTAACAACGCTAATTTGTATAAAGTTTCCAGATTTAAATCATCATAACGCATTCTGATGAAACATTGCAACGCCAAGGGTCTGAAGGGTCATGATGTCAAAATTATTTAAGTTCCGAGAAAAATCGACATAGATCAATAAACCAGAAAGTGCAGATAACGTGTCAATTCCAATTCCGTACATACATCGGCACCGTCCCTCAGCACTTTCAGTGCTTTCATTTTAAAAGGGTTTGCTTGTATTTATTTACCGCTTAATCGAACGTTTACCGTCCACCATTAGGGTTGCCATAATCGCCTCGTGTAAACTTTCTTCCTATCATTCATTCAAGGTTCCCATTTCGAACCCTATTCATAACAGAATACATTTACTTTATTGTTTTTTTCGTATTCAGGTAGTGGAGGTACAATGTCAGGTGCTTCTTCAAGTGGAGGGAGCGGATCTGGTTCAATTCCCAGTTATGATCCTAGCAATGCCGTAAACACAGGGGCTAAATACGATCCAAATGCAGCCAATTCAGGGTTCGGGGGTGGTGGTGCGTCGCCTTCCTTTGCTAGTAATATGGGTATGAACGCATCTCAACAATCGACGGGTACGGGTACCAATAGTTCACCAAGCGGAGGCGCTTCAAGTGGTTCCGCTGCGTTGGGATTTGGAAGTAGTTCATCAGGAAGTTCTTCAGTATCTTCACCAGCATCGTCATTCGGTAGTTCATCCTCTGGAAGTTCATCTTCATCATCACCTTCATCTTCATTTGGTTCATCAAGTGGAACAGGCTCAAGTTCAGGAGCATCGACTTTTGGTAGTGCTTCTTCGCCGTCATCATCTGGTTCATCTTTTGGAAGCGCTTCTGGAACATCAGGTACCTCGAGTGGAGCAAGTGGGTCTACATCGGGCACATCAGCTACAGGCGGTTCTCAGGCAGGTGGAAGTAGCGGCTCTGCGGGTGGATACGATCCCGTAGCTACAAACTCTTTGGCCACAGACGGATTCAATCCTTTGAATCCAATGCTTGGTAAGTGCGGATAGAGCTGCCTGCGTGGATATTTGCTGTGTTTCAACGGCGACCAGTTAAGCCATATCTCTATTAATAGTTAGTGTCCATCTGTTAAATCAGAAAACAACATAATCAGTTATAATGAATGCCAACACTACATTGATGCTTATGTGTGTTTGTAAAAATATATTCCAGGTAAGGACATGAGTTTAGTGATGGGTCCCTCCTCACAAGTGGCTGGTAGCAACCCGAGTGGTTTCGACGCATCGAGTATCAACGCTCAGCTGGGATCACAGGGCATGAGTCTCAACATGTTTGGTGGTGAGCCATTATGATTAACTAGTCGGTAATCGTGAGTGCACTATATTTAATTCACCGAGGACAACATGCAAGATATGTACAGGACTTTTCTTTTAGGTAAACTATAGTTGTATAATATATAAGCCTAAGCATGTTTGTTTACATTTAGTTCGATTCTGAGTTGTGAATGTGAGTGACCTGTTTCTGATTATTTCTCCGCGAACACAGGAGCTGGTGGCAGTAGTAACTTGAACACCGCAGATGCGTCATCAGTTATGACAGGTGCTTCCGGTATGATGGCGGGCTCTAATGCTATAAATAGCGGTGGAAATACAGTCATGAATGGTGGTAGTGATGGATCTACCAGTGGCTCTACAAGCAGTGGTTCCTCGAGTTTTGATCCCAACAGTCAAAGTGGAAGTGGTTCCACGAGTGGTTCCACAAGTGGTACCGGAAGTGGAAGTTCTGGAGGAAGCTCCTCTGGAGGGACGTCAATGTTTGACCCTAATGCCATGATGGGTGGTGAGTAAATTAACATGTTGACGTTTGTGATAAAACATTTGCTGGAGACGTATACACTTTTGTTCAGCTTTTTTCTAAATATCATTTTATCATTAAAGCAGTGAATATTACGTAACGGTTGATGCCTTGGAATGCAGTTAATTTCGATGACCATTTTCTTTCTACATTAATCACTAGCCTCTACAACGCCGACAATAAAATTTCTCTTTGGTTGTATGTTTAAATATTTTACTTTTTGAAAATGATTTGTCGATTCGTAGATTTGTATGGTGAAATGTAGGACAAGAACAGAGTGTTATAGCTATCCAAATAAATCCTATCACAATTTAGGCGGTTCTGTCAACCCAATGATGCCTGGAGGAAACATGAATCCAATGATGCCCGGAAGTGGATCAATGACGAGCAGTAGTTCTGGTACATCTAGAGTCGCTTCCGGGTCTGGTATGCATGCTGGCTTGCGTTCTGTCTCTGCTTCTGTTGCTTTTCGCTTTTGTGTTGCTTGTTCAAGTACTAAACCATAGTTTCACGAATCGCTGTACTTCATTCTTGCATGATTCATCTTGTTTATTTGTGTGTGTACACCTTTGCTTATTTAGACGGTATTCGTTAATTCAGTTTAGGCTGAGTTGGAAGTTATTATATATATTGTTATGTGATTTTCCCTATATATGCATTGTTAACCATTAGCCAATTCCGGTTAATTCGTGTCACTATCCCTAGATAAAATGTTACAGGAGTTAGTGATCCCTCAGCAACCACAGCGTCACCTTTAGACCCTCTTGGTGCCATGACAGGTGGGTCAATCAAACGGCAAGAATATGCTTATCGTTAAATATACTGGTTAATGAAGTCAAATATATTGTAAAAATGGCGATGGTTAATGTATCAGTTGTATTTAACAAACCTATTATAACCTTTCTTTTGTCGTGTCATTCTGTGTTTGTGGTGTGTTCAATATCCAAACATATGCTTTTTAAACCCATATATCATTCTTAGCAAACTAATGATACTGACACTGTAAAGTCTCCTGGTCATGTTTGGGTTATGTTCATGATGCACAGAGATAGGGTGATATATTATAACCGACGATTGGTTTTCAGGCGGGGCTCAAACTTTCTCAGGTGGTAGCAATTTGGTGGATCCAATGGGATTCATGCGAGGTGGGTAACCGCATGCAAAAACTCATTGTCATTGACATAATTATCAATGGAGAGATCGTAAATGCAAATGCAACATTTAAACAACATATCTTTGAAAAACTGTTTTCGAAGTTTTTAAATATACAAAGGTTCAAAGATCAATTCATGAAACATGCTGTCAATCATATACTATCAATCAACTGAATGAATTGCTCTATATTTCAATGATTAACCACTAGGATGAAACACTAGAATAATTACTCGTATTCAAAGACAAACAAGCTTACACGTACTCTTGTAAAACACATGTGTACTGCTATTCTAAACGGTTAATAAACTGTCTAGAATAATAAAGCCGAAGACATGTAAGAGGAACTTCCAGTAAATTTCATTTGGACCAAATACTAGAATATGAACTAAGCTAGAGCCTGAACAACAAGTACAATATAGTAAGTACACTCACGCAATGATTTAGCATTTACTACTGTACTCATTATTTTGATGACGAACCCTGTCATATGATTGTGATCCCGTCTTGACAGTGTTAAATCATACAATCCCATCACGGTTTTTTATTTATTGAATCCCAGGGTCTTTTTAAATGCTTTACTTGTTTTGTTTTGCCAAATGCAGCACTGTTTCTTGTAAACACGTTTGTTTTATTGTGACTTCCGGTGGATGTTTTACAGGTGGTGGTCTCACCGGAAGTATGGGAAATATGTTTTCTATGTCTGGAAAATGTGAGCATCTTTCTACCTCAATTGATTTCGGTTCAACTGTTTTTAATTTTAACACAATCATTCTACACATGCCACTCACTCACGAACATTGTTCACTATGCTTAAAGTTAATGTGTAGCACTGAAATGAATAACATCAAGGCAATATGTTTCATATCTAATAAACGATGATATCTTTAACTGGACACGTACAGTAAGTGTTTACAATACTAATAACTCAAGTCCATGGTGGGTGAGTGTCTCTATCTTGTATTGACAGTACCTTATCAGCCATATATCGCAAGTTCATCCAGCTGTTTTGATATCGAGCTTGAACTGTACTATTTAGTCTGTGGTTCTATGGTTATACCTGAACACTTTAGAATAACACTTTACTTGGAACCTAAAATTTAAGTCATCTTTATGCAGTTAGTGTAATTTATAAATGAGTACAATGTGGAATATACTGTGCTTCCTTAGTGTTATAATTTCTCTTTCAGCTTCCCGATCTGTATCAGGTAAGCGGTCACGTGATTCAAATTGTAGTTTAATGTAATCAATGCTTTTTTATCGAATAATGAGAAAGTGTTATAATTGCTTTCTTGCATTGTCATAGTTTATGATAAGTCTCACTTCGGTCTTTCGTTGTGACTAGATTACCTTTAGTTGATTAGTTTGTACCAATAACATTTTCTTTCAAAAACGTGTATATCAAGTTAAGAACAGACGACAGCTGATTCTCGTAAATGTATTCTTTCTCGCATGTCGTCGCCACAGTGACTGTTTGGAGATTGTTTCATTGGAAAAGGTTGAATTACGACAACTGTCCTTTCATGTTGTAGATTATGTCCAAGAAAATAAAGACCCTTTGCGAAGAGAGGTAGCATCTTTGTACAACCCCATGGACCCACTCGGCTTCATCTTTAAAGGTGTGGAATACATCAGAAAACCATGAGCTTTTCATTATTTACATGCCGTTGTTAATAAAGCTGTCATTGATGTGTGTGTGTGTTTAATGTTTCTTGTTTGAATCATGTTGCTATATGTACACATGAGGCAAAATATTAAATACAATACATAACCAATTACTGACTGTCTGTATGAACTTACGGCCGAAGACGCAATCATACTTGCAACTCCGGCACTTGTTTTGCCACAGAAACTAAAATTACTCATTGATACAAGTCCAGTACTGGTATTGACTTGATCGGTACGATGTAAAGGGAATGAAATATATGTCAAGGAAGAAGCGACGCCAAACTTGAACGGCAATTCAATGAATCTAAGTCAGAGCTCTAAACCCTTTCAAATGTCTCTTACTTCTAACCGAGTATGGATTTCATGTTGTTGATGTCACTTGGTTAGCTAGTCAGGAGGCTAATGATTCAGAAGTTGACTTATTGGTGAACATGTTGGAACTCCTGGAAAAGTTCTAATTGACGCATGACCACGTGATCATTTGATTCGGTGAATATCTGGTATAGAATGAGGTTTAATTTAATTTGTAAATAGTTTGTCAACTTATATACCTCTACTTGTGTATTTACCAGAAACGTTCTTATAAAGTGACACTGAAATTGACAGATGTCATGGACAACGTCGATAACATTTTAGTTACACGGCTTAAAGTATGATGACATTTCAGGAAACAACAAAGACTTTACGAAAGGTAACGGTATAGACACACTGGGGTACAACCCTGACAACTACGCCTTCACATATGCAGGTAGGGTAGCAATATGGAGAACAGCTATAGTACAACTTCGTATGTTGATAGAGTGTGGTTTTGAAATATATAATTATAATTTATATACAGAGGTATTTCAAACTCCGGATATCACTCTTTGTTTCGGTCTATACGAGAGTATTTCAAAGGAGTATTTCTTATGAATTGCATGATCTCACCCAAGGTACACGCATTTGAGTTATCTATATGAGCGAGAATTTGTACGAGAATATACTAAACATTTACGTGATAACAAAAAACTTCAAATAGTACACTATGCTACAAAACAATTGAAACTAGCGAACCAATCTGATGTCAAGTCAAATGTTTATTGTATAGTTTACTTTAATGTGCCCAGTAACATTTAGTTAGTAGGAGTAGAAGTCAGATTCAAAAGTGTTTATACTTATGTAATGATGATGTAAGAATCGAGTATACGCTGCATTCAACCGAGTTTATGTTGGTGTGCCTTGGTGGTACGTATTTTCAAAGTCATCACACTCGAGTATCCTTTTTAGGAAACGGTTTTGGATCTGAAGGTACAGTTTTAAGCGGTCCATCTTTCATTCCGAGATTTGACAGCCAAGCAATCGACAATTCACCAAACTATGCAGCATTACAATCAACTACAATCGCACCGGAAGTTATGACTGCAAAGAAACCAATGGGACAAGATAATATAATCTCAGATAAATCAGAAGTCGGTCAACATAGTAAGGAAACTGAACACAGTCTACAAACAAGCCCTCTTCAAACATATTCAACAACATTACTGGACTCCATTAACATAAACGCATCCCAGAACGTATTTCACCAGCTTCCTTCCTATAGCGGTATCCCGGGTATGTTAGGGACTGGCTCCCAACTTCCTGTTAGCATCGCAGCACAACAAATAATCAGCGGAATTCCGGCAGCCCAATATCTACCACCGGAAGTACGAAATGCCACTGACGTCAGAGGGGATATCCCTGTGTATACGGGATTTCCTGGAATGATAGGCGAAGGGCATCAAGTGGTTCAAGAAGTACAAGACCCAAATACTAGTTCTTACACAAATACAAGTCAGGTTGAAGAGTACAGTAAGTATATACACCCTGAAACAATACCGGGTACATCTAGTCCAGGAAATGTGGTACTTGAGCGAGCTAATGAAAATACTAATGGTAATAGCAGCGATACAAGACTTAATGTACAACACGCTAATGCTACATCTGTCGAGCAGGGTGGTGATCATGGTGAAAAGGAACGTGCTAACGAGGGACAAGCAGCTCAGGGTGCCTTCATGAGTTCGGCACCAGGTTCACTAGGCCTAGAGATGGTACCAGCAGGGGTCAACAAAAACAACTGGAGTGGAGAATGGCCAGGTAAATTAACGGACGTTATGTTTTGTGGAGAAGTTATAATAAAGTAATTGCGCCTACTGATACCAAACTGGACATGACATAAGTAATTGATAATCAAAAGTAATTCAGTTAAGTATCAATAATATTAGCAAGTACATTTATTTACCAATGACACTTGTATATTGCATTTACTTCTGTCGCCTTTGTTAGTGTTTTACAGTTCAATATTTTCGTATGATGTGTTTATTTCCAGGTAAAACGTCAGCTGGCGGCGACTGGTCAGGTGACTGGGCAGATAAATGGCCAAGTATGAGTTGTCTTTCTTAGTGTTCAATGTTTTTATGCTATTGCCATTCATGGGAAAAAACATAGACCAAATGGTCAGATTCGACAGACTAAAGTTTGAAAGATGAATCATTTAGACATAGATAACTATAGTAATATTACTTGATGTACGCATCTAACATAGTCATGTTTCAGATATGAAAAAATGTTAATCAATAGTGTGTTTAAAATAATACTCGTTTAGTGTTTACGCTCTGTTCATGAAAAACAAAAAATGAATTGTTTTACGATTGCCTGAAATTGACATAGAAAACAGTCAGGCTACATTTTTAAATTGGCTATGTAGATTTTTATGGCAGAGGTTTTCTACAGCAGCATAATGGCTATATAACAATAACAGGTCTTTCTTCATAACTAGTGATTCTCTTAAAGAAAACGATGACAAAGACGAGACAACCGATTCGTCAAAGGACACGTCCTCGTCGTCACATGCTTCGTCTGGATCAGGGTCAGGAATGTCAGCGTTTTCTACAGACAGTCTTCATACAAGCTGGGACGGTTCTTGGCCAGGTATAACTGTTGTTTGAAAATTAGTCAAGAACATGACATACTAAAAGCACTTACTTAGTATACACTAACAACTTCGATGTGATAGTCTCTGTCGGTAATGAAAGGTCGTAAGTGGTATAGTTTAAAGAAGGACTTACGACCTTTAATTACCGGGACGTCAATATGTTCAAGTATATGTAACGGTCTTAACCATAATTCCTTATAGCAGCATCTTGTAGCATTATGATGTTCTATTCCAATGAATATTTATAGCTTGAGAATGTGAGTTCACCATTTTCTTACCGAACAAT
>ENA-OREC01000573-OREC01000573.1-marine-metagenome-genome-assembly--contig:-NODE-573-length-15126-cov-11.718852_pt1 | contig 15126 bp, 3 predicted proteins | sample MGYA00248626_ERZ508543 | MGnify/ENA primary metagenome ERZ508543 (study PRJEB26211, sample SAMN05518279) | marine metagenome | isolation source: Puget Sound, Washington, USA | host: Bankia setacea... | reverse complement strand
ATAGAAACAAGAACAAGCTAACTGTATTTAAAGTGTAGTCATGCATTGATGGTCTATATTAACTTACGCCGAGCAAATCTTGACTCGATGTTTACATGTTCAAATATATGTCTATCAACACCAATACAAAGGTTGACGCTCGTTCCTGGCCACAATCGCGGATCCCACGAGTTTTGAAAAAAGTGATAAAAGAGAACACTATCTATTGAGCTTCTAAAACATTTGTCTCTTGACAGCACTTGATTACTGTGTCAAGCACGACATCTTCGCGCCTCTTCCTGTCATCCACGTGTCATTCCCTTTGCACTATTCAGAGAAGCCCGCCAATTTCCAGCAAAACACATTTGTCACCTCTGTCATCATTACTTGGAAAAATGGCGCCACTTTCGCAGACGACAAACCGTTGCCTGGATAGTCACATGGTACCACATCGACCAATCACGCGGCAATGCTTTGTGACGGCTTTGCTTCCAAATGTTTCGGTATTTTTGTGCGACGAATGCCATTGGTAACGTTAACCCCTACCCCGATTTGACTAAGAATTACGCATTCAAAGGTCTAGATGTCTCGAGGAAGGAATAACGAGTCTTGGACAGCTTGTTAGGACTTGTCTTCAAATTGATTTAGTCGTGTAAATCCGTCTGGGGATGGACTCTAATGAAATGGAAATACACGGGGGATGTAATCATTAGTAATAATCAAATCGTGTGCCGATTATCCGCTTCACAAACTATTCGCAATTGGATTCCACCACGATGGCTCTACATGTTTTGACAGTTTCGAATCTTATAAATAGAAATGGAAATCTATTCTGACCCCACGTCGTTCGACCAGAAATGGAAATTCATGAAGTAGATTTTATTTTCTTTCGTTGAATGTTGTCTCTGTCAGTTGGTTAGCTAGAATTCGAAGAAAACAGTCATTAAAGGGTCAACTTCCATTTCACACAAACGCCGTTCAAGCGTCCAGTTAATTTAGAAGAAAACAGTATCACACCCTCCTGAGACAACAACCAGTCTACATCGATGGAACAAATTTGCATATTTGGTTTCTGAACAAGAGGAACAAATGCCACAAGTTGATGCTGTCCAATTTTACGGGAGAATTCTTCTTTGGTCTGGGCACTAGACTCGGAAATGGCATTTGGTAAAATATTGTTCTTTGGTGTCTATTAACGAAATGTTGTTCATGTTCGACATTTCGTTGTTTATACTTTGTATATGCTGGACTAGATTTTAGAAATGATGGACTAGTTCATGACATCAGCGTCTCGCTGACAATGACTATGAACATATATTACGTTCTATGAACTCTAGTACTGCAACAATATGACAGTCAATTGCATAAAAAGCCAACTATCAAGCAACTTTTAAAACTGTCATTTCATTAACAATAACATTAAGCTAATCGGTCGACCAATCTCACTGAGAGGTCACAGATAGGAAACGATATTTTCCGGACAAGCAAAGCAAGTTTAAATGCCAGTTTATTTATAATATTTTCTACAATGTCAGAGGTTTTCATGAACAGAAAACGTTAAGGTTATTGGCAGGGAAAATGCAATATTTACATAGGTATAAAGGAATACTGACTTGGCACCATTTTGTTGATCCCTATAATAGATTAATTATTTTACCGAAGCATAGCAAGGATTGACTCGAAACGAAAACAGAATCAAAATGTGTACAGCTAATTCTCTAAACGAAGGCGTGAAGTAAATATTAGTTATGGAATATACACATGCATCTTATTCTTATTGTACGAAGACGTAGTAAACAGGATACAATGTAATCTCTGTGTATGTATTTTCTTATTCATAAACACGTATATAAATGTAAGTGTTGATTGGTGATGATTTCGTTTAGAACATGGTTTGAGGATGCATTTGGCTATACAAAAACTTGATCTGATGTGTCCAGCTATATACACGAGTCTCCATCTCAAATGATATAAGATGGTGAAAGTATCGTGTCTAACAAAAGAAAACGTTGACATTGGAACTGAAGAAAATGAGCATTTAAAATACCACATTTCTTGTAATTTGGCATTGCATGGATAGGGAGCACGTCGTACGAAATTGAACGTGATGATCCGTGTCTTAGTTGAACATTTCCATTATGTTGCTTGTTTCTGAAACACGTTTCTTAGTTTGATTTATGTAGAATGTGACTTTAAGCACTATACGCATGCTTCCAATGACATTCAGAGCGCGTTCTGTATGTTTCTTTGATTCCATCTGAAGAACTCGAACAGTTCCAAATGTTTCAATAACACTGCTCTAAGACGAATCATTAACAAAGGTATAACAAGATGGTGTTGTGTTCCTTATTACACGTGTTTCCGTCTGGTCCAGTACCTCTCGACATTCTCCTTGTTACAACTATCTGTTTTTGTTATGTCATCTTTAAAGGTAGCGCCTCAGCAGGAATGTCATTACGAGAAGACCAACAGGCACTTAAAGGATTAGCACAAACTCGATTAAGTATGTTATAGGGGATTAAGGACTGTGGGCAAAAGCTCCCGTGGCCGTCGTAAGACACACAATAGCTATACGTTGACCAACTAAGCCTGTCGGCGACACTGTGGCGGCTGCAAGTGTTATAAACCACAAACAACCCTACAAAAATACAACGAAACAATTGGATATCTCCTATTTTTATTTTTCTATAACCTTGTCTGCGATTTCGGTAACCTTTTTACAAGAGTTTAAAACCACAGCCCTTAATTAAAAACGTTTGTCGACCTTCTAACACGTAAACTGGACAATAGGCGGTCTCCATTCTGCAAAGTTGGTACTGTCAAAAGTTATTTGTATACCTTGATTAATGCTGCGTAATAATTTAGAGTGTTGAGGCCGGCACGATGGGTAGAAAAACTAGCACTCTGTGTATTATATGTGATAGCCTAAAACGCCTCGACGATATGTTATAGCACTAGGCTTATACGGTGAACGTGGTGGCTTGTAAGATCGCATTTACACGGTTGTGTGGAGAGTTTGAATATTGCCCCCAGATTACAATCAAGAGCTATTTGTTGTGGTGCATGTCTGGTCACTCTGACAGTGTCACATATAATGATATTGTCCCATAACTGACACACACGATCATTTCTCATTGTCATGTCATTAAGAATGCACAGATATTGATACAGTTGTTTTCCAGCTTCACATAACCGCCTGCATGTTACCAACTGTATGCAATAGCTATACGAGTACTTTGATTTATATCTAATTAATGATTTGTGTTTGTTTCCATGATTTAGTTTCCTTTCTGTAAATTGTGCATTTTACATTTGATACAGATACGAATGTATTCCTAATCAATGCAGATAATTATGTTGTACAATTGTTTTTATTGGTTTAATAAATATATCTTAGACAAAACTACCATTTTAGTTGCGTTCATTATGTGTTTATATTTAAGTGTGGGTTACGTTGATATTTTAATAAATAAAGCCATACCTATTGTTGGATTCTAAAAACAAATCATTTCTGTAAAACATGTGACACCTTTTTTAGAAATAAAATGGCATAACTACATCAGATTGTAAGTTTAAGTCAATGTCAGTTCAGTCAGTTAATGAATAAGTGAAAATTGTTGCTGCATCCCATCGCCTTAGTCCTCTATGTTAACCGTTGTTACATGCAGTCAAATATGCTGCAATGACCTTTATCGTATCCCATTCTGCACCAGCACACATTTAAACTATAACTCAATAGACAGCTGTCAAAATGCAATGTTCTATATCACCATGACCTAAATTGACGGAATGGTATTAGTACAGGCATTTAACTACCAGAAAATCCGACAGCAGCTCTATAATACCCCGGTCTTTAAGTGTTGCAGTATTTCACTCGCTCTCTACCATAAGCATAACATAAAGCCCCCTTCAAAAGCCCAGTCCTAATCAGGCATAATCAGATTTCTCTTCACAAGGCGTTCAACTGTTATCAAGTGCAGTATAGGTATGTTGTAGAGTGGGAAATCAAGTGGTTATAAGTATATGATATTACTGTCGTGTTATTTTAGACTTTTCATGCCGAATTATGACGTGAGATAGGCGGTTCGGTCAACGGCTATCGCTCCTATCGCTCCTATCGTTTACACAAAAGAGATCCTGCAAGTCTTGGTTGGCCAAATAAATGAAGGCTGTACTATGTTGACGATGTACCATGTATGTTTGTTGTACAGTGCCTCTAGTGACGATGAGTGTAAGTGTGGTGTTTTTAAGCATGTCACTGACGCTTGTGATTAAGATGCCTGTGTCTCATCTTCGCTCATTACCATCAACGATATATATCAGCAACCAGCAGAGCCATTGAACAATTCGAAAAGATTAAATCCAACATAGTGGACATTTATTGATAAATATGGTATAAGCTATTAACAATAACAGTCGCTAGACAACCTTTTTTTATTCTTAAGAATGAGTTTGTAGTTATCTAGATTACACAAATGAAACGAAAATCAGAATTGTCTCGACCAAATTTAGAGTTTCTTCTTGAGATATGTTTAAAGTAAGATAAGTTAAGATTTATTTTTTGTTAGAAATCGACGCATATAATATGTGCACCGGAAATATGAGAGAAAACGTGTCTCATTCGTTTAACTGTATGTCCGGCCTATTTGAACTTAGAACGGCGTATAAAACACTTCATTATTTTACTTGGCCCACTATTTTAAAACTATGTTTCTTTTTAGTTTTAAAGTGTTTAAGCACTAAAGCGACACATGGCCATTAAGTTACTTCTCAACTATTCGTATTGTCTAATCAAAACCATAAGCAACCAGTAACATATATTGCAAATGATTCAACAATATGAAATAGAGAAAACATACAACTGGAATAAAGAGAGGTTGGTAACAAAAGTAACACCAATAACTTAAAATATCAGGCTTAAACACTTTTTCTCTCACCTGCGTGTAACATGACTTATTATTTTCGTAGGTTTCACTAGTGGTTGGGTAAGAGGGGGGTAAGTGAAATGTGTATCAGTAGAGCATGGATTTATATGTATTATTGAATTGTTGTGTATTGGGTTCTAATCCATGGGGCGCCCGACTGTCTCGTGATAGAATTAGTCGCTGTTGGGGACTCTGTCAATGTAGTTATATATCACAATGGAAAAATCCTAAGACATTCATATTTTCAAAACTTCGGTGTTATAATCACTTGACGAGGAGAAAACAGTGTATCTGGGTCGGGTGTTAAAACGTAGGAAGTGAGTGCTTCCAGGGGAGGGGAGGGGTGAAGAAAGGAGTGTAGGTCAGATTTGTAATAAAACTTTTCGAAAGGGATCAATGGGCTGGACTTATGCTTTATTGATCTTGGGTAAAGGATATATTTTATAACGTTACTGACCATGGGGCAACACGTATAAAATGCAATGTATATTTAAGACAAGTCTGCAACGAGGGCAATGTCTTTTGGGACCTGTGAACCAAAAGTACTAATATGTAGATCTAATAGGTGTAAGTGTATATCAGTGAGATGTCAGTTTTCATTTATGAGTGAGGATTTTTTTCTCCAATTTTCCAAACGATTGCTTTAATAATCACAACAAGAACAGACATACTTTTAATAGTCCGTGTTTTGCACCCACTTGGATTTCAAAATATATTCAATGAAACAATTGCTCGCTGCGTTTAGAAGTTCCACTTGAAATACTATTGTGCATTAAGGTAAAGTAGTTACTCATTGATTAAGTTGTTTTTCACTTTTCTTAAAATCTAATGTTACGTTGAGTGTCAATATAGTTGTGTTTATTCCTATTATGAAGTTATTTTTGTCTGATACAAATTAAGTGAACATTTTACTAACTCTTACACCATTATCAAAAAACTGCGCCTTGAAGACAACTCAAAAGCGGCACAATTCTGAATTGACTTCTGTCATTCAGAATCTTAAAATTAGAGGCTTATAAGATTTAAAAGGTGAATGTTTCAGAATGGCTTGCATATGTATTGGCCCTTATAGTAACAACCTCTTCTCCACCTTTTTGTGCAACAGCATTTGATGCGATTACGATAGAGTTAAGTTAATTAACCACCTTTCGACGCCATTACTGCTTTTTGCAATATCACGTGACTCCGCTAACCAATCAAACGCGATGTTGAATCTTTGGCTGCATCGCCAACTGTGCATTAATCTGTTTATTAGAGTCTGATAAGCAGCCTTGTCTAATGAGCCACATATCATCTAACAGAGAAAAGATGCTTAGAATTTCACCAAGTATATCTCCTGTCCGTATTTTATGATTATATCTAATCTATAAGCTGTGAAGTGAACTAATGGAGTGTGACTAATCTCGGAAAATGAGCGTTTATAGTTTATAACAGCCACTATTGAGCTAATAATGCTATCTCATTAAATAGGCCGGTTTGTAATCCAAGTTCCTAACGAATCTTTAATTCTCACTCGTTTGTGCTGGTTAGCTGATGATGAATGTAGTAATTCTGCTCCTACGTAGATTGACAAAGCAAACTTCTTTTTATTTCATTTCAACTTTTGATCACTTAATTTAAAACACTCACAGTTAAGTATCATCTCTATAATTTTATAAAAAGGGCACAGATTTTGTCGTCACACTATAATGTCAGGGTCGTTTGCACAGGTCGGAAAAACGTGCTGTTCAAGTGCATTATGTAATAAAGGTAGAAAGAGCATACATATTAATATTCATGGACTTAACATAATTTAGTCTGTACGCACCTGTTCGCATGTATTCATGGATTTACTGATTGTACATTTGTAAAAAAATAAATTAAAAACGTAAAAAATACCAACATCATGTTAACGAACTATGTGTGCACAAAAGTCAACAATAAAGTAGAACACCAACAACAATCAAGGACAGAATGCAAATGAAGCATCATTCGGGAGCATATTACTACATGCATAACACGTGTCTTTTTTCATGAGAAATAAAACCGCCCATACGATTACGCATTAGGCTAGCATCTTCCCTCATATACGCGAGTTAGGGTTTATACGAACTATATTTCCTAGGCATACCGTCCACGGCCTTTGTCGTTGGCTTTTATTAAAATTCAATGTTTTACGTCAAACAATTTCGACACTGGATTAACTATTCGGGGAAAACTTAATCGTCAATTTCTCATCTGAATGACTCTGATAATGTCCCCCAAGCAATAAAAATCTCCCAGAAAAATTGCCCAGTCGCCGTAAATCATTGCGCAACAGAATTAGCGGACTACTTTTCTAATGTCGGCACTTAATAATGGCGGATTTTGTGAGTGATAGTCGTAGCGCCCTATTCCAATTTACAAGACCTTTGACACAATAGATTGAAGGATGGTTATTAATTTGTTTCTTAAAGACATGCGCCATTCCGGGATCACTCACAGATGACGCTTTTATTTTATACTACAATTCAAGTTATGTCTTTTTGACGAGGGACGGAAACATTCCTGAAAACATCACGTTAAACTGTATTCATTTTACAACGAGTACGTAACTTAAGTAATGTTTACCTCGTATACCAATATTTCTCGTTGGCACCAATGTTGGAGTTCGTGAGTCGAGTCATTGATTGGGAAAAAAACGGAACATTCGACGGAAATCAACCTGTCCGACCTGCTGACCGCTTGTCCTACTGCCACATGTAAAGCACTATTCAATTGTGTATAATGTGTAGATATTTGCGCCAACATTAGAACTAAAGTTACAATTCAAAGCTACGGTCAATTAGCTTTTTTCGAGCTAAATAGTTAATACATACATTTTGTATTATTGAGTAAATCATTATGTATGTGTGTCCTAAAAGACAACATTTAACTTTCCAAAGTGTCCTATTGATTACTCATATATTCTCAGACATCAGTTTATGACACATCTAACACATTAACGTGAGCTCCCGTGAACTCTCTTTCTACAAGATCACCTTCACAATAAAGGTAACCGTTAAAAGCCAAATACCCAGGCTACTGCAAAATTATGCACGCAAACAGCACTTTTACCCGGTATAAATTGATATATTTCAATAAAGCTGTCTAAGTTTTGCCTTAATATGGTAATTACTGGTTGATAAAGTGGTCAGATTTGACGCCTCGCATGTCCAGTGTGAACATTGCCTGTAATCATGGGGAAAATTACGGTAAACTGACCGTGAAACCACAATGGCCTCGCATCGTCTGCTTCAGTGGCGCTATTATTAAAAGGGGAGATAATATTGAATAGTGTCTACACTTGATTTCCGGAAAAGAATCGGATCACTCGGAGTATCTCGACTTTTATTGCAGACGGTAGGGTATCTGTCTAGCAAAGGGCAAGAGAGGTTCTTCTGTTGGGAAAGGGGTCGTGTACGTTAAGCAGTACTTGAAATCTAGTGTATGGAATATCAGCTTTGTACAGAGATGTTTAAAGTCTATCGCACTGTTTGAAACGTTTACAATTAGATCTGTTTCTTCAACTTAACTAACACTAATTCAGTTGTGTGACTCCCCAGCGATTGTAGACACACGTAACAAAAGTAATAGACACGAACTGATAATCTAAAGAACAAGAATGTTTTACCTTTATAACATACAAACATCTATACACGTAGATGATATACAATTAAATTTCTAAAAAACGAGTATTCGCAGATTTAAAGAGATTATAGCACATACAGTGTATTACTATTAGAATATTTACAACATAATAAGATGTATCCTTCTAGTGTTCCTCTCCCCGGGCCTCCGCCCCTACCAGGACATGTTTAAGTGGCTCCATCAGTGAGTACAATACAAGCTCTAGGGAGTCTGGCAAACCAAGGTGGGAAAAACTCTCGCACCATCGCACACATGAACGTGATTGGTTTTAATCATATGTGAGATATTTCTAAATTGAGCGGGATCACATGCTCAGTGCCTGGAAAATAAGTGTGCTTCGTTTTACTTATGCTCCATTGCCCACATAGACGGTATACGGTAATACAGGAACGGTAAATACCGATAGACGTGTTGGTCTTTCAGTGTGTAAGTCGGGCATCAACAAATGTACGATTTTGTTGTTACAAATCGGGTGTTGTTGGTGCCGTTATTGTTTGTGTTTTTTTGTTCTATTAAATAGAGAGGCACTCTTTTGTTTACATGACCATGTACTACATGTAGCCCATTAAAAGAAGTTGTGTAGTGTGTCATGTGTCGCTCTTATTACATGTTATGCCGATTGACATACATTTTTTTAAATTCCAAATGAGTTCCACGCGGATAAAGCAATGTGTGGAAAGTGGAGGAACAGACAGGCATTATTTCCGTATGGTTTTGTTTCAATTGACTGTCCACTATTAAGGTAGCTGACCATCACCCATTTTATTGCACCATTGACCACGAGACAGTATGAAGGACTTGTACACTAATCCCGTATGTCCCTCACACCATCACAAGTCCTGCTGCAATAAAGCCCTGCATCCCTAGGCCGCCTTGACATGCATTGTCCTGTATGGAATGTTGTCAACAAGGGCCATACATGAGACTAATTTGCATAAAACAATCAACAACTAACAACAAGGACCAACTCCACTCTTAAGGCAGACTTGGTGTCTACGGGAGTTTTATTTGCAAACAAACAAAGTGCTCTTGATCAAGTGCTTAAGTCGCCTCAGAGAAGACAGTAGTTACAGAGGCAGGATTGGAAATTAATAGGGGTTTTATAGCTTGCAGGGGAACAACGCAATCTGGAGAGGTGTCGATGGATGCATGGGTGTAGCTTTCTTTAGATGGCCTCTAGTAGTTTGTTCAATTTAATACTTATAAAGTAATGATTTATGTTCTTTCTTAGGCATATATTGCTAGTGGGTAAATCTGTGATTCAATATGATATGCAGCGCTGTTTCAACATGACAATTAAAAATACAAGTGACATTATCTAGGAATCATATCTAGACTTTGATCACCATTCGAGTTACAAGATGAGTTTTGGTTTAAACAGGTGCACCATGACACATGTACCGTTATTTGCAGGAGAGGAATGTTAGCTATCAACGCGTATCATTCGCTCGTTCGATATACAATACACTGTAGATAGTTTAAACAATCTCAAATACAGCTACGCCCTAGCTTAAATTGAAAACAAGAAAGTGACAACAATCTCTAATGCGGATATCAAGGAGAAAGGATTATAACACCTCAATATTGTAATGGGTTGCGCCCGCCAGGAAAAAAGCTATTGTGACCGCAAGAGACTGTTGCTTAACCCGCGAAATAACTGCGTTACCGATGCGACCCCTGACGGAGACGTACGACGCGGTGATAGGTGTCGTAATCCGGCACGGTATGTCCAATCCAGGAACTCTTGCTGGGACCATGATACGGCCAATTTCACAACATTCTCTGTTTATGAATGGACCCCGAAAAATACATACATCTAGTATTGAAGTACATTTAGTTTTGGCAGAGAAAACAAAGATAGACATTGAGGTAACAAAAATGATCATTTTTCAAACAGGCTTTAATTGTTCTTAGAAAGTTCTACCGCATATCTACGTCAGACAATAATAGGAATATATACATGTACACTCAAGGAACGTTTAACCACTTCCTTTAAATTTAACGTACTCAAAATAGTATCACCAACAAGCCGTCGGTGTTCAGTTTCGAAACGTTTAATGGTTTATTCTTAGTGTCGAAAAATATGTTTAATTTGTGACTTCTACCTACTATCTTAGTCGTATTATCAAATAGCATTGCTCAGCGCGTGTCGCTTCCAGGTGCCCATGTTAGAACACTTGTATAAGAAAAGGGGCTTCCATTACACTCGAAGTGAAATAATTTAGGATAAACCAAAACATTATATTCAAATTAATGTACCCCAAACACCGCCCCTTTTTTAATACCGAACAACAAGACTAATGTCACGATGTTATAATGTGTATTTCGGTGTGTAATGGGAGGGGAGGCTGACCATTCAAACTCAACATTCCACTGCCCTCCGGCCAACTCAAACCAACCAACCAGTTGCTGTAGCATAGATAAACACTTGATGAAGATAGCAATGTTTTGAATTCCTAGTTTGTAACACTTTGTCTGATAACCATCTTTGACACCGAAGACACAAATTGAAATTAGTAATTGATAGTTACACCTGTTCAATTGCCAATACTAATTACGTCATAACATGTCAGTATGATGTCACTGTTTTCATGTTGATTTTGTCACGGCGTTATAATAATAATGTACAATAGTCGTCGCATTGATTCGTTTAGTAAGAAAAGCTACCAATATTCATAATTTATTCATAATTTAAACCAATACTTTATACTCTGTATAATCATCGACAAGTAATTGTAAGGGTACACTATGAACCGAATTTGTTTTTGTTTTTTATTCTATCAAAATAGTTAATGTTTCTTAACTGACATTTCAGACCTTGCCCACTGTCAGCCCGTTAATATCCACATTTTATTTCTTAGCAAATGTTGAAGTGTATGACATCACAGCATATAATATATAATCTCTGATATAACGATCTAAGCGACTTCTAGAGACTAGTTTGCTATAGCAAACGGTTCGCTATCCCCTTAGGCCTATGATAAATGTTGTTCACAACTTCAGGATGCTGCGGAATAATTTGTAAAACTATATTGTTCCTTAATGCAAGTACCCATTGTATTAGTTACAAGCATGCATCCCATTGTATTAGTTATAAGCATGCACCCCATTGTATTAGTTATAAGCATGCACCCCATTGTATTAGTTACAAGCATGTACCCCATTGTATAAGTTATAAGCATGCACCCCATTGTATTAGTTACAAGCATGCACCCCATTGTATTAGTTATAATCATGCACACCATTGTATTAGTTATAATCATGCACCCCATTGTATTAGTTACAAGCATGCACCCCATTGTATTAGTTATAAGCATGCACCCCATTGTATTAGTTACAAGCATTTACCCCATTGTATTAGTTATAAGCATGCACCCCATTGTATTAGTTATAATCATGCACACCATTGTATTAGTTATAATCATGCACCCTATTGTATTAGTTATAAGCATGCACCCCATTGTATTAGTTATAATCATGCATCCCATTGTATTAGTTACAAGCATGCACCCCATTGTATTAGTTACAAGCATGCACCCCATTGTATTAGTTATAATCATGCACACCATTGTATTAGTTACAAGCATGCACCCCATTGTATTAGTTACAAGCATGCACACCATTGTATTAGTTATAATCATGCACACCATTGTATTAGTTACAAGCATGCACCCCATTGTATTAGTTATAATCATGCACCCCATTGTATTAGTTATAAGCATGCACCCCATTGTATTAGTTACAAGCATGCACCCAATTGTATTAGTTACAAGCATGCATCCCATTGTATTAGCTATAAGCATGCACACCATTGTATTAGTTACAAGCATGCACCCCATTGTATTAGTTACAAGCATGCACCCCATTGTATTAGTTATAAGCATGCACCCCATTGTATTAGTTATAATCATGCACCCCATTGTATTAGTTACAAGCATGCACCCCATTGTATTAGTTACAAGCATGTACCCCATTGTATTAGTTATATTCATGCACCCCCTTGTATTAGTTACAAGCATGCACACCATTGTATTAGTTACAAGCATGCTCTTATATTATCATTTTCGTTTAATTCGAAATTACCAGCGCACATTTAAAAGAATAATCGAAACACGTACGGGATTGTATGAGGTACCAATTTATTAAAGGACTTACGCAAAACTTAAACTTACGCACACAGTTAAAGCTTGAATATAATAAAAAAATCCCTCAATTATATCCAAGCCAAGCCTTGTTCCTATTCTATTGAATTATGTCTTTTACTTTGATCAGTGGTTTAAAAGTTAGGAAATGATTGCGTAACTTTACATTTTGCGTAAGTGCTGTATTAAAACGGTAATGAAACTTTAAGCATATGTTATCACTTGAAAATAACAAGTACATATATGTATTCCCACAGACACATGAACAGCAACAAAACGATATATGGATTTGGAAAAGAGAATACCGAATATACCACATGCGCAAAGGGGAGCATACTGTACGTTCTTCCGGCCACACGCTTGGGACAAATTTTCATGAAACAAGAAGACTTCTAAAAACTACCAAGGCAACACCTGTTTGGTGCTCCACCTTCTCAATAGGCACTTCCCTCAAATGAACATTTCCTCCTAATGACGATGTATCATATAACAACTACGTTTTGTCCGATCTCCCAGCAGCGTAATAACAGGTCTACCAGATCCCTTCTAATACCCCTGTAGGTCCTAGAAAAAGGGTTACCTCACAGGGCCCTTTGAACACGGAGAATTGAAGAAATTGACTGGTTAAAGCTGACAGACATTGTCACAGGTCCCTGTTATTGAGCTAAATCGTCCCCTCGTTTTCACCCACAATTAGTAGCTTTGGAAAACGATTGTCTAGCATTCTTTAAACGTTTAAAATGGTTCGAAAGAAATAAGAAAAGGGCGAGTGAAAATATAACCCTTTAACGTGCTATGAATGTTTTGCCAATTAGAACGACTGAACTACAATCAGTTTGACCAATCAAAATGTTTCAAAAAGATGACTTCGTTTTATTATAACATAATGACAAGATGGTTCGTGTAATATCAAATTGACTGGAGCATTTGAACAATACATAAGTGACATATATTAAAGGTAAACTACCAAGAAATAGAACGGCCACAAATGAGTGTGTACTCATTAGACCTGGCTAAAGGACTTTGATCAACGGGAACTATAAATGGCAGTTTAGTCAAAACGTAGTTCAAAGCTACAATCATGTTCCATTCGATGATACGATATTATCGTGTTATACTAATCACTGAAGCAAGTTTTATTGTCTATATTTATTTAGTTGTGTTCGATTTTAAAACAAGCTATCATGCTTGTATAAATCACGCTAAAATCCGTTCCTGAAACTAACTAGTATTTAGGAATGAAGATAACATTTATTGTTCAAGATAGTCCAGCGGTCGACTTTGATGGGTTTCAACTCCTGTTTTACAAGCATCCGTCGATTTCAAGTCAGCCGCTCTTTTACTACTTAAGGTACGGGGAGACGTTACTCGCGTTAAAGGGTGGATATTTAAAGTGTATTCTATTTCAACGAGACTTCATATAAACAATCATCGATCCTTTTTTCCTTTATTTAGACATTTTCGAAATATGACGTTATTTGGCAACATACGACGTTGCTTGGCAACCACTGCCTGTATACCTTGTTTTGTGTTATACCTCATTCGTCTAGTTGTTCTATGCACATTTACAGCTACATGTAGGAATAAACAACTTTCCCAAATGACACAGAGGTGTTACATATAAGTCAGTAGATACAAAGCAAATTCAGCAAACCGGGTTCAATGCAGAATCAATCACATGCAACATTGTCAAACTTATTTACAATTATTGGGTGAAGGAGTCAAAATATGTGCACGTACGAAGCACTTTTTGTACTGAATCACGTGATATTTGTGTCCTACAAAGCCGACAGCGAAGGAAAATAGCAGTAACATAATCGTGATCTTCAACCAAAATACTAGTAGCTGTGTACATTGCATATATCCAAATCCAGCGATCACGTTATGTATAGAATTGACAACCCAACCTGACACTCTTGAATATTATTACATGCACACATATTGTTGAATTGTAAATTTTATGAAAATGGTAACCATTATATGCCAATATTGCATTATAGTTTACCTCATAGTTCTGAGTTCAACGTGTCCACATGCAAGTTCACGAAGAATCAAGCACAACTCAACATTTTCAGTTATAACAATAACAATAACATTCAAGAGTTCCCTGGTGTCACTTTGATATGAGCATGATATACTTTCTGAATTTATTCATCTACACACTAAACTACAAGCTAAATATTACCATTCCGTTGTGTTAAACTCTTGGGTCAATAATTACTATGATCATTTGCAGTCACTTCTTAATATCGAGAGGATTGAGCAAATAATACAATTTGTTTATCATATCTTAAGTAGTGCGTTAATCCATTAGGCAAACATGATCAAGTGTATAAATCTCCCTAATACACCACCAATCATTTCTACTTGAGTTGAACGGACCATTGCTACTTGATTTTCCACAGTTGTCTTTTAACAGTAATCCGCCAATA
>ENA-OREC01000572-OREC01000572.1-marine-metagenome-genome-assembly--contig:-NODE-572-length-15127-cov-14.138738_pt1 | contig 15127 bp, 4 predicted proteins | sample MGYA00248626_ERZ508543 | MGnify/ENA primary metagenome ERZ508543 (study PRJEB26211, sample SAMN05518279) | marine metagenome | isolation source: Puget Sound, Washington, USA | host: Bankia setacea... | reverse complement strand
TATTACTACATTGAACGTTCTTATTACTACATTGAACAATATTATTACTACATTGAACGTTCTTATTACTACATTGAGCGTTCTTATTACTACATGGAACGATCTTTTATTACAAAATTGAACGATCGTGTTCCTACAATTGTTCTATCGACCAATTATACTGATTCCCTGATCGCGATTCCCATTGGACAGTTTTGCCGTGTATATTGATAACACACAGACACAAACATAACTGTAATGTACACTGTATCATTAAGGTACACAAGGTTTAAGCTGTCAACTGGATTCTTGGCAGTGTATATGGGCTCATATACACGGATTGAGCGCATATAATCCTCGGCCATCGTCTCCTGGTCATATGAGCACACGCCGTGTATATGAGCCCATATACATACGTAAACTTGACAATTGTTGAGTAAGCTTCCTCTTTTAATAACTATTCATTACTAGCATTATTATTGTTATAAATGGTATTTATAGAATGAACATTATCATGGTTAGTTCTATTACTACTATTATTGTTAGAAAATGGCATCATGGACAAGTTATTACTGTTGTGATACTAAGGTAAGTAGGCTGGAATGGAATGAAATCTTTATTTACTATAGTTTGAATCTATATTCAGTATGTTGTGCAACAGACAGTCTGTCATTTGTTGGCATTTCTGATGCAGACGGCATTATATCATACTACTTGAGTGGTGACCTGACTTTCTCTAACCCTAACATAACACATGCACAATCACGTGGTGTGTTTACAGGCGAGGTATTGGTGGTGTTAAACATGACTTGGTGAAGTAAAACACTACGTAGAACTGTCTATACTCTAGATTGTCTTACAAACTGGTATTTATATGTTTACATAGAAATACAATATTTATGTGTAATAACATTTAACTAGTTCTGAAAAAAGTACTAATTGCTTAGAAACAAACACGGGTAAAGTACTCAGTCTATTGATCGGGTACAATGCTCAATACATCGATGTATTGCTTTATAATATAACTTTGTTTTAAGTTTTTCTCATTTAAATTGTGTTGCAGTAGAAACAACTGACACGTACGTTTGGCAACACTTTGAAATAGATATGTTGCAATAGATCGAATCGAGACTTCATTTTCTAGACGACATGTTATAAATAGTTAGAGTACATTTGTCAGTGTCTTCGCGATTAAGAGGCGAGCGAAGCGACAGCCCGTGGCGTCTTAAAGGTGAAGATACTGAACAAATATATTCTAAGCATCTTAGTGTATAATCTATTTTTAGACAGACAACGCAATATTTTATATAAACCGCAATATTTCCAAAGACCAATATATTGGCTGTCTTCATGAAATAGAAATTAAGATTTTCAAAAAATATCGGTCGATTGGACGAAAAGATAGGTTAGAAACTAAACACGTTCTGAACTTGAATACTATTGACGAACCATGATATATATATTAACGAGAAACAAATGGTGCCATATGTTAATGTATCAGGATCAACTGAAAAGAAACCGTGTATTTAAGCTTTACTATTGGACATTTTGCCCTAGTAGGCGTCCTTAATTTATACCCATGTTCCTTTTTCACATCTCTTATATTTTCCTCATACAGCAGATGTCATCAGCGTTCATGTACGTCATCACAATCTTATACATACAGGAAGTGCCATCGGTATTTAGAGAGGACGCGAGAAATGACACTGGCCATAATAAAGTCATGTTTTCTGGCATAGATTTCCCCTACGTGATTACTAAACATGTCCATCGGGTAAATAGCATTACCAACTAATATCGATGGAGAAGCTGCTTGCAATACCAATAAGGAGCGTGTGGAATAAACTGCAAACTAGCATCATCTTACAGAAATGTCAATGACTTAATATCATAAGTAGCTGCTATTTGTCTGTGGAAAGGGATCTGTCAGAACAGGTAATTATAAAAAAAAGCTACATGGTCCTAAGAGTTAGCAGATACTATAGGGTTGTGTATTCGTAGTTCATGTGTACCTAGAACCTTCAGACGAAGATGCCAAACAAACTACACCCCCGCATTCCATCTACACATTATACATGTAGAGGCAATCAATGGTTCTATGCCCACATAACGAGGATTAGAGTGAGATATATTTCTGTATATGCAGATTACTGTTTTTTTTATAATTGCATTTTCCGTCTTCTATTGATCGTTCCGGGAAATGTACAATTGTTCCTACTGTGGAGAATATTGGAGATTCCAGTCAGATATGTGTTTTGTTAATATGTACACATTAAGCCATACATTGTTTTAACTTTATTTATTTGACAACAATTACGAAACAAGTTATACAAGTTATATACATCCAATCCGTTGGCACCATTGATTGCGTTCGTGTAGTCTTAGAAAGTCACATAGTTGATAGTTGATAGGTACACACAATAACTATTATTCTTAAACATATAGTAAGTGTTTATTTTAATAAAACATGTTGTTTTTATTGTTGTACAATATAATAATGATATGTTTCAATGTTTAATTAAAATGCATGATTTGTTACCTAACTTTAGTCTAGTATTAGTTCACGTTGTTAGGTAAGTGACATATTATAACATGCTATATTTTATAAATTGTCCAAGGCGTTCGTTTTATTGCGAGGTCTAACCTGGTCTACAATTGTTAAGTTTAGTCATAGAAAGTGTACGTGTTTTATGTGACCGACCGAACGTCATACCAAACGTATTTCGGACTTATATGACTTCCCTTGATGTAAGAAACACGGATAGGAACAGTGAGTGTCCTGGCGTTGGCATTAACACAAGTCCTTAATAAGACCTCTTCGTGTGGCTCTAGTGAACATATAACGGTCAATGGCGTTAGTTAACCCAACACTGACTGACTAACTGTTAGAACACACTTAAGGATATATAAATGACCAGCGGAAACGTATCTTCTTAAACAGACATTTTCATAACAATAATTTTATAATGGCCAAATCCAATTTGCATGTCTACTGACGGAATATTTCATAGTTAACACGTTTGCCATATCGTAGTCATGGGTCGGGGACTAGACGTATAACCATGACCATCAGTTGGTATGTTTGGGTACGTAAACGCATTGAGTGATGATCAACTTGTTAACAGTGTTCCATTCCCCCAGATCAACGAGCATGTAGCTTGACTTGGAATAGTTCCTCCTTGTAAATTCAATAGCTGTTGCAAATTGAAATAAAAACACACCAAAAAACCGTGAAATGCAATCGTTGGCATATGATTTAAATGACAATCGTATCAATTACATAGCGGAAAGTGTTTCACAATCTCGTTGTAAAAAGACAAGGCATCCTCTCTTCATGTGGGCGTTATGCACGGTATTTTATTCTGGTTTATAACATAAGCTTATAAAAAAGTTGCAGATTTCTGTCGGCTTCATATGTCGCCATTTTAGAATTAAATTACACATCATGTATGGCTATTGCACATGCTTGTAAGAGACACGGTGGCAACACGCTTTGTTTATAATCAACTTTGCGAGACTCCAGTACCAGTTGAGGACGACATCAGAGCTAATTATTATACAAACATACTAGGTATTTATATTATAGCGTACGGTAATTATGTGAGAAGCAGCGCTACTGTAATCATTACAGATGGAACAAGAAACTAAAACACGTTCAATACAGAGAAATGGTAGATAACATCGGAATCTATGTAGATAATTGTAGATTACTGGATGTGGCCTCGTGCTTCCAGATACTTACATAGTCGTCTGTCACTCTACCACATATATCAGACATGTAAATGGATTTGTGAGTTCTTGGTATTACATGTTTGCGTATATTGGCTGACGTGTAGTAAAAGCAGGAAAAGTGTTTAACGTTTGGAAACGAGTGTTTATTACACCACGAGTTCCTTGAATCTGGTTGCTGACTGTCCGTTTTATGCTAATTATTACGGTTGTTTATGGGTGTCGTGGTGTTTAAACCTTGATAGCTGTTGACAACATGTACCGAGTAACATTTATACCTAAACGCTAATAATCTTTATCAGTAAATACACGTAGGAAGTATATCTGGGAATATGTGTCTGTTTATACAATGTGGAATCGACGTGTGTATACCATACGTGTATTTTCTGATTTATCTGATTTCCAAGGCGACCACCTTTTTGGTATTTTATTACGATTATGAAACTAGTTATTACAACTCATACAAATCATCTCCATGGTCGTTAGCACTGATACTCGTGTTCATGTAGTTTCTATTGTGGGAGGTAGCCAGAGTACCTGGTGGGAATTACCCCACCTGTTTGACTTGGTGACCACAAGGTGACGCCGCGTCTCGAGGCCAAGTTGCAGCTGCGAGATGCAAGAGCTGTTTCCGTGATAAAGATTTAAAACATATCTAAACTAGCACGTATTTTACTGGTCGAGCTATTTACTTACATGTGTACGTATCTTCTACACAATGCATCTGCAAAATCCCGGTAGATTGCAGAAGAAGACATTGATCTACATGAACGCGGTTGACCTCAGTGAGAAGATTTCCGGAAAGAGGAGCTACACGTCGAGGCTAATTAAGAACTTCAATCATACAGCACAAACAATAATACAGATAAGAGCACATTGGTTGTATTGATGTATCTAAAATAGTTTCCTGCTTTGGGGTTCTTGATACATGTTGTATGCATGTGACATTAGAGTATTGCAGATTGAGAGTTAAATCAGTTTGCCATCAGCTAATATGTCTGTCGCTTATAACTGTGTCCTGTATTATAAGTTTCAACTGACAGCACCAAATCAATCACCTGACATATCGAAACACATGATGGATGGCCGAGTAAGTTAACCAATCACTTGACCTGAGATTGTGTTATCCGCGATTCGGGTTGTTATTTTGCTTCAGCTTTGTCTCCTATTCTACTGTTAAGAACAACTTGACGGAGACAAACGACAAATCAAAGCCAAAGCCCACACTAGTCAATGTGAATACTTACAGCACAACAAACAGTATTGCTTCCACAAATCTGGAGTTTTATTATCTGCCAGTTATAGATATACATACACATTACCTATTGCCAACTAAGTGAAACATTGTTGAAAGTTAGTCACAACTCACTGATGCAAGGAATTGGCATCGTCTTGGTGTTACATATGTCCTATAAATGTCTGCATGTCTTAAGAGCAAGTAGATTATCACATAGATGGATCTAGTTAAAACAAAATAAATGTAAGAAGTAGGGGGACGATGCATTCTCTTCGAGTTCACAAAGTTGGAATGTAGAGATGTATTAGGTTAAACACGACATAATGTCCAAAACATCTGCGGGTCTGTAGGTCCGTCAATGTAATCAATCGGTCTGTGGTTTAGACCCACTGGTACTGTCAACACTGTCCATCGATTTGGGTTATATGGATTGACCTTTCACCCAAACAAGTATTGACGGCCAACTAACCAATCAATGTCCAGTATTTAAGCGAGACGATATGTCGCCATTTTGCATGACAAGTGAAGGACAACACAACACTTGTATAGTAGAAACGCCAATCTGGAATGGTTGTGTTTCTCGTGTCACAAAACGGCGTAAGACATTTTGATATACCACTCGTATTGATCAATGGAAAGCCCCCAGTGTCGGCCATGTCATTGTATTAAAGACACATTAGCTCTTACGTTGTCCAGAAACTCGGATAGATGGACACAATCTTTATTAGAAAGCATGATTGTAGTCAGACGAAATGAAAAAAGGATTCATTCAGAGTGCGGTCGTTGGTCTGGTTTTTCTGCACTTTTTTTAAGGTTAGATCGAGACGTTATTTAGATGAATCATTATATTATAGTTTTCTAATTTGAACAGACGGATTGTTTATATGTCACTTTCAACAATGCACAAGTATTGGAAGTCACAGTGTTAATATCAGTTTAAGCTTCGTCATTTTGCCTAAAACAAGAAGTGGGCTGAAAAAAATTGCTTTGAGAATAAGGCGACTCCACTTTAACGAATCATTAACAACGGTTTCATTTACATCGTCTTCTTGTAATCATGGTAAGAGCTAATGCTTAAACAGACAACTCCACCAAATGGAAGAGTATTCACAATCGTGCAAATACGGTCATCACACTGTTCACATACTGTTGATAAGCCAATTCAAAATAAACAGTACATGATTTCGTTTGAGGAGAGAAATACATTTCCTCCCACGAACAGAGTCATGTCATTATTTCGTCGGCTCGCACATGGGGATATGGGACTGCGAGTAAATATTGCGGCGGGTCAGACGTGTAGAGAACAATAGAACAATACATAGCTCTACACACTGATAACACAAAAACGTATAGGATGTATATTCAAGGCAAGGGCATAATGTCGTTAAACAGTAGTTCGGCTATAAAACGACGACTAGTTCGCCTAATCGTTTTCCTGGAGTATGTTTCCTAGCCAGTACTAACCGTAATAAGTGTTCTGGCTACTTCTCCACTTGAAACACCGATGAAGACCATTTTACAACGCAATAAACATGTAATTTGAATCTCCAATGCGATTTAACTATGTTGCTTATGAGCTTGGATCGTCGACACAACACCTTTATAATGTACCATCTGTGTCAACAAAGGGAACCAATCAGGCAGATTTAACCTGTAGCTGTTTAAAGGACATTAGTGATGTACATATAGCAGATGACAATAAGGGTAATCTAGTCGAAAATAAACCGTCCAGGGAGAATCCATAACACTATCAGGTACCGTATGAATACAACGATAAAACAATAGAATAATCGACTATTATACTCAATATTACAAAAAACATACAGGGTTACAGGATCTAATCGAAATAGATAGACAATAGCTCTCTACAAAAGTCTCCGGAGTAAACAGAAATACATCTCAGTTAGTTTCCAATTAGAGAGCACATACCCGATGACACTGCTATGAAACATGCACATAAAAAATTATCTTTGAGATTGGAGTAGCGCTTTAATAGAGTTGTTTACCACTTACATGGCTTTGTTACGGTGATAACAAAAGGATATACTCTTTCTTATGATAATACTTCTAACAAGTCAACTGTTTATGTTCAAATTCCGATTCGAATAATGACAGTTAACTCTGTAAGCCTATTGGGTCTAAACGGATATAAGCAGGTGCGTAAATGTTCGTTTTATTTTCGGGGGAAAGAACGTGATTGAACAAGAACATTATAAGATAGTACGGTTCTCTTGTTGAAAGCAAATTTATCAGGGAACATCATTTATAAATCAGTTAAAAACAACCATCACGTTAAGCCTAACCAAGCTTAAAAACTAACTAGGTCAATCGGCAAAGATCGTTCTGACCGTGTTCTGTATCAAGATGAAGCTAATTACTTATAAGAACTAAGTCTCCAAAACCAAGCTCTTTCATCAGCTGCAGTACCACAATAGCGTTGCCAGAAGCACAGACGGTCGACGGTCACCAATGATGGGATGAACAATCTGTAAATTAATTAGCTCAGGAGCAAGGCGTTTGTTTCATCGTCTTAGAATTGTCATTTTCTCGACTTACAAGCTACTTCAGACAGATTAAACACGTGGTCTGCAGTGTGGATTTAAGATATGATTGTGCTGTTTGGGGTCGTAATGTTATAAGAAGAACAATATGTCATGCTAAGAAGTCCTCAAATAAAAGAAGAGCACTGATTGGATGGATTTCGTACACTATTCTGATTTGGAGCAACTAGTTGTGTAGCATAGAACTAAAGATAATACATAGGAACATCATGCATATGTATTTGTTATTTAATCCACATAATAAAAAACATACATGCACAACTTCCAATAGTACCTTTTAGCAATGCCACCACTGGCTTAAAAGTGCTGTTTTCAAAATGGAAAGTTATTTATGAATATAAAGTCTAATTTATAAGTTTACTGTATCGATACACTTACTGTCAAATTGTAGGCCTAACATGGTAACTCTTTCACTCATGATATCATAAAAAATCTAGATCATGTCCTAGAACGAAATCTTCTATTGGTTTTAATTGGTACTTAAACACCCCATTTCTACTACTGATATATGTATTGTACATTCGTTTGATGGTTTGATTTTACCATGACGCCATTTAAAGTGCAGAGCTTGTCATGAAGTACATACTCATGATGGGTGGATGAACAAGTACTGGTGCATGCTGCTTGTGTATAACATGTAAACCTAAATAAGATATGATATCACTTGACGGACTGGTTACAGTTCTACCAGGAAACACACATACACCACTTGGCGGCAGATATCACTTGACGGACTGGTATCATTTCTTTAGGAGGCGACCACTTCTTACACAATGGGGACATAATTCAAGTCAGAAACCATCGATCTTTAGTAGGAGTGTAAGGGCTGTCAACAAACATGTCATTAGCGTGTATATGTATGGCACACCAAAACGCCACATAGCTCTGACCATTGGAAAGTGTCTTAACACTCAAGGCCAAGTGACTTATCCCAGTTAAATGTCAAATCATCGGGATGTAACTGCTTAGGTGGGAGTTGTCTTGAACTGGATTTAGGTGACAAGTTACGGCCGAAGATGCTATTTATATGTTATTTACAGAGAAAACACTAGAGTGAGTTTGAGTGAATGTACAACAGTGGGGGAACTAGAAGGTGTGTTCACAGAGCAGGACGCTTCTCATTGTGGTCAGATCAACAGGTGCTCGAACTAGTAACGCTATTATATACGCTTTCTATAAAGTTCATTGCGGACACAGGGCCGTACAACGAGAGACCTAGCTTTCTTAAATGGGAAACCCCAGATAGTTAACCATGTAACGACCATTACTAAACCCATCTAAAGTAACGCTTGTCCTTCCAGCAGATAGAAAACATATCAAAGCAACATTTAGTAATAGAATAAAGAACAACAAACTGAAGCCAGCTCAACCCAACTAGAAAAAACCCGGTTTGTGTCAGCAATATAACATTGAAACTTTATTGTGCATTTTGTGTAAAAGGCAGCATATCTTTTTTTAAAAATCTACTTCATGTGCGCATGCGTCAACAATCTACTTCTCTGTTTAAACGTAACTAAAGACATGTATCAACCAAGTGCAACTTATTTAGACTTGATATACTCTAGCTAAACATATCTGTGATACAAATGTAATGAGCAAATTTCTGTTAATTAAACCTTGTATGAACTGTGTATGTTTGTGTTATTATAATTACTATGAATGACAATTTCTTAAGTTACAGATATAAACAGCGGTAGTTACTGTACACTTTACATGTATGACTATTACAACTATTCCAATCCAACTATAAGGCGTCGATAGAGGACCCGTCTCGGACCAAATAGCTTATTTGCCAGACAGACACATTAAATACAACAAATTACGTCTGAAAGAAACAACTACTGTCATCAACTTCATGCAAACACACAACACAAGGTTATAGTGTTTTATCTTCATTGTCTATCGTGCCTCATTCACCTATATCTAAAGTCTCATGAATAATACAATATCATTTGTTTTCGATTTCGATTATAAAATTACATACAAAATTATATGTAGAGAGAGAGGTTATTACACGACAACAGTGTGCCTATAGGTCATATCGGCTCATCCAGAGCGATATTGGCCCGAGGGCATATATAATTTTGTGAATTGTATTAAAAAAGATGCTTAAAATCCCGAAAATTGACTGAACACGTAAACTAACGACGTTATAATAAATAACCCGCGAATCAGTGGTTGACGTCGGAAAAATGACGTCATGATCCGACGTCGGTCCGAGCCATATACCCGTCGTTTAGAGGCTATTTTGTTACTATTTATAGTAACATATGCAATAAGAGCTCATATACACTGTCAACAATCTGTATAACTTATAATATATAGGATATTGCTTTTAAAGTGGTCTTTTAATAGAATTATTTATGAAACGATTTTTTACGCAAGCCTTAATAACGATTGCTAAACGAGTTTCATTAAAGTATACATATAATAATAACAAGCGTAATATTCTTTTATCATGTGACTTTAGCGCGCATGGGCCTTCCAACGCATTTCTCGCATGTCGCGTCTCCGGTTATATTAAACTAGATCTAGTGAGATATACAGAGTTTCCGTGTGGTTATATTACACTGAAAACAAGACAAGTTATGTCATAAAAAGATGTTCGTAATCGTAACATAAATAAGGGATAGTTCTGTGATAGAAACGAAACAACAGTTAAACCCCATAACCACATCGATATTCATTTCAAGACGAGACATTCCAGTCAGTAAGAAGAGAAATTGGAACAGATACTATATTTCTGATATACTAATGATATGTTCGAGGGTTCGAATAACTATCAACAGGTATGTTACATTTAACTTTACATTAACACTGAAACGCAACCCTACTACCTAATGGAGCATCCAACATGCAATAAATATCGTAATTAAAAGTGTTGCCAAGTAAGGTCATGTGACACGAAGCGCGGGACAATGTCAAGTCACCCGAGAGTAACCAGGATCCAGGGAGCTAGATGTCATGGAATTACTAAAAGAGAACATTCACGACTTATGTAAGAATGTGTTATAGTATCACATGATTAATCTTGTTTCCAGTATAATTAAACTATTACAAATATCACTATTGGACACGCAAACCTAAAAACGCGTTGAACTATGTGGTTGTGTGCGTACTAAAACGTCAATTGATTATAACTAACTAACTGGATCGCTGCAGAATATTACCTATCCTGGTTATTTAGAAGTCAATATTAAATGTCAACTCGTATACGTTCCATGTATTCAATACGTAAATTGCTGATACAACACCTTCATTATTAAACATCTAACTATATATTTACTTGTTCTATACAGACACATTTATATATGTGTTTATTTGTACACCATATCATACAATTAAAGTTAAAACTAAACGAACAATTCAACTAAAAGTAAAAGTGAACTTAAGGGAAAATGTATGTTCATGTGTTAAGTTTAAAAAAAATGTTTTCTATCCTCAAATTGAAAATATTTAACACAGTAATCAATGTATGATTATTTAAAAGACAAAAGTCATGGCCATTACTTAATGTATATTGGATGAAACACGTTGCTCACGGTTCAACTGATCTTTCCTTTTGTTACATCAGCGACCCACTCAGAAACACTTTAACAACGTGTCTTTAAGCTATTTTACAATATCAATCTAAATAAGGTTCATTGTATTGCATCATTCTCATTGACGTTTAGGTGTGAAGCACTTTAATAGAAGTTTGACATAAGGATTCGTTTTGAAGGAGGACCAAGGAACCCGTTACTAGGCAACTGTTTCACAAAGTGTATTTTACTGTATTAGTTCTGTTAAAACAAAAAAACTGTCTGATCATCGATATGCAGTATATGATCAACAGAAAACGGAAAATGCAGTTGAGAAACTAGTGTTATCAGAATAATTAGAAATAAATCCGAGTTTAATACCCATTAGTTCTTCATAGACAGATTAATTGGCCTGGATGTAATAGGTTATGTGAGGCACGTAGGTGTGCTTTGTTATGCGTGGCATCTAAAATAGTTTTAAAAAATGCAAGCAGTGTTGAACAAAGACATACCTTATATCATTGTCGTTTGGTTCATGATGATTCGAAGCATATTGTATATACCTGATGTCTATCTTTAAACTGTTTATACTGTTATTATATTCCCCGCGATATCATTGGTCAATCTAGCCGTGTATATGAAACCATATAAATGATATACCAGTACACCGTCATCTCTAATCTGTATAAATGGGGAATTTACGTTGGTAGCTATGTACATATTTATAATAGTATCTAATAACGGCACGTTCCTTCATGCATACACGTGTTTAGTTGTGTTGTTTGTATAGAATAGTTACTGATTTGTGTTCATTATCATATTTCTGTCCTCTCCGACTGTAAACATGACACTCCCAGCATGCAATAGAATACATTGACGTACATTAAAGCAGGCGATGTTCACACTACTATTGGCAGATGAACGGGTCTTGCACAACATGTGATTCTATGATAGGCACACTAATATTGATACTGATTGGTGGTTTAGATAGAGATAAAGCGCAACCCACATCGGTATGGTGACAAGGTCTTGTAAATGAATGAAAATTGCACAAACACGTACCACTTATTAGGGTCATACGCTCTAAGATCCTGGTGAGAACGGCGTAACTTTATATTGGTGTTTTCTGGCAGTTGTCGTTTTTGCTTTGTACATTGTTTCTGATATATAACGATCTCATTTTTGACTTACTCCTGTCTCGTTTACAAGTAAACATGTATTAAATATTTACGTAGTATCACGATTTGTAGTATATAACGGCATGTCTGTCTCGTCTTGATAAACAATTATTAATACTTGAACTAAATCTTTATATCTAGTCCGAGTTAGACACTAGTCCTGTTTCACGTATAATAAAGGTCGAGAGCTTCGTATTTGTGTTGGACTTTCAGACTGACGGTTGACCTTAAGGAGACACTAGGCACAAAGCTTGAACATCGATTGGAATTCTGTATAAAAAGTATCTTCTGTGCATGTATTGGCTTACATATTAAATTAATCTACCATATTTCAGTTAGCAGCGAAACAAGTTGCAATCTTTGTATTTGAATTGTTGCTCGATGACCTTAACACAACATTCATCTGGTGAAACCTGCTTTGAATAACACTTTTCTGATTATATCATATACCAAAACACATTAACGGCATGTGTAACCACGGGTATGTTTGTGTCATATTTAGTTTCGGCGTATTAACATGTCACCTGCAGAAACAAACATGTTGACGATTGAACAAGCAATAGGAGTTGATATTTGCGTCTTTGACTTGATAAGTTATATGTCATATCGTATATGTTTTGAGGAATACAGATATTCCTCGACCTGTTTTTGACATTGTGTTAGCTTGCTTCCTGGCAGACCTTTGTATCAAATACTAGTATGCAGATGTTCTGAAAAAGTACACGCACGTTAAGAGATTGGACCTTCAACTTATACACGTGCGTAATATTTGATTTACTTCTATAAAAGTGCATCCCTATCAAGTTCCCATAGATTAATACATATGTTATTATAATTTGTTCAACTTCTGTTTCCGCTATCATACACCATTAGGTCCTGTCTCTGTTGTATACACAGGTGATCAATGTCGTAATGATGTTAGTATCAGTCATGTGTTCGCATATCAGACTTAACAAGGTCATGTGATTATTTGCCTTGTCAGTGGGCAAAAACGGTTTATCACAAGTTTCTTCCAGTAGTGTACAGGTCAACTTATACCATGTGATGATGTGACTATATAGCTACAACTTGGATCAGAATCCCGCCGACCTTAACTCCCTCTAACAAATCATGCTACTGCGTCCTTATTTAAGACACACTGTCACCACCTGACTAATCCTTACAAAGCAGCCGTTAATCCGACACTGTCCAACGGAATCACAAACGTATATCCGTGGTATGTTATTGGCGATCCTGTCCATCTTACGGAGACAACTGCCCACGCTTCTGGCATTCATAATGTGTGTTGACATTGGTTTCGACTAGAAAGATAACGTTGAAAATGTTTCTGAATGATCAATTTAATACAGTATGGCGACCACGCATGGCTTGACCTGATATCTGGTGTACGTAAGCATTTTCACGTCATAAGTGTGTCGATATCAGATAGAAAAATACACACGCTTGATTACTTCTTCACGTGTTGACATTGGTTTGCACTTGGACGAGACCGTTGAATGTGTTTATGGAAGATCAACTCAATACTTTTTGGCTACCGTTTATGACAGTCAATTTGAGCTTTGACTTGCTCTCGGGTATACGTACAATAAGCATTACCACGTCAGGATTGACCATCAGGATGTATAGATATTGGCAATCGAGTAGAAGCATACGTCTAGGTTTGGCCATCCTTCTAATAACTGATTGTTTTAACCACGGATAAAACATTTTTACTCCGGTAGAGGGATATTTCAACCGGACATGACTTACATTTAAACCGCGTACTCGTGATTTAATTCATACGCACCCGAACGTGTACCTATAATTTATTCTGCGATAAAACACGGCTATATACTATAGTATTAAAAATAGCATATCTCACCCGGAATTAAATTATTGTATTTGTGGTTAGAATAATTGATATTGAGAAGGATGGTCCACCGCAGACGTCGCTGTACATAACGTGGTTTGGTGTTATGAGAATATCAGATAGTTGCATAATATCAACTTCATAGCTTAATTTATTCAAATCAACAGACCAAAAAAAGGAACGCTATTCCAAAAAAGGTCTAGCTGATTTATTCATAATCTCAGTTTAGCCAAGTCGGGTAATTTGTACAGAATAGAACCGTGGAAAAAAGGTACTAAGGAATGTGTCATCACTCCACTTTTCAATAATTGTTTGTTATATTGTCACCGTTGTATAAACTAAGTCTAACACTGTATGCCAGCTAAGTTCCTTCTTGTATCTAATCGCCTGATAGCGCATTGACCTGAAAGCGATATACATACTAGTAGTTGCTAGTCCAGACTGAGTTATCGTGTATTATGTTATACATTGTATTCTAGAGTAGCGAGTTCCTGATATTGGTATTAACTGCTCCATATATATCCAATGATGTTCGCTGTGTCCAATTTACAGTTATTGTCGGCAAAACACAAACCACGAATCAATACTTAGCTGCGCTCTGTCGAGCTAAATCATTCTCTTTTACAGAGGGAAACGGTATTCAGTTTCCATAGAAGAAACGAAACAAAATATAAAAAATATCCTTGGTGATGGCACCGATTGTAAATATAAATGACGTCATGATAAGTAAGAGTTCTATATATCTACATGGTACCTTATATGCATGAATATGTCCGTAATACAGTTAGATTTGAGCGAGTAAATTAAAATATTATAATTAAATTTTACCAAATCAGTTCATCGGAATGTAACGTTAAAAACGTTGAGAGTCGTACAGGCCAAACATTACATCATCTCCTGTTTCAATCCGTTACTGTAGACAAATACATATGTGCCATTAGAATTATCGATGATCTGTAAGAACATTACAATGTGACATATTTTACACCAGCTAATACGGTGACGTAACGCGACACATCAGTAACATACATGAGTGTAACACAATGAACAGCTCAACACCCCCCCCCCCCCCC
>ENA-OREC01000571-OREC01000571.1-marine-metagenome-genome-assembly--contig:-NODE-571-length-15137-cov-11.479349_pt1 | contig 15137 bp, 7 predicted proteins | sample MGYA00248626_ERZ508543 | MGnify/ENA primary metagenome ERZ508543 (study PRJEB26211, sample SAMN05518279) | marine metagenome | isolation source: Puget Sound, Washington, USA | host: Bankia setacea... | reverse complement strand
ACATACAGTAAACATACAGTAAACATACAGTACACATACAGTAAACATACAGTAAACATACAGTAAACATACAGTAAACATACAGTACACATACAGTAAACATACAGTAAACATACAGTAAACATACAGTACACATACAGTAAACATACAGTAAACATACAATAAACATACAGTAAACATACAGTAAACATACAGTAAACATACAGTAAACATACAGTAGACATACAGTATACATACAGTAGACATACAGTAACCATACAGTAGACATACAGTAAACATACAGTACACATACAGTACACATACAGTAAACATACAGTAAACATACAGTACACATACAGTAAACATACAGTAAACATACAGTACACATACAGTAAACATACAGTAAACATACAATAAACATACAGTAAACATACAGTAGTACACATACAGTAAACATACAGTAAACATACAGTACACATACAGTACACATACAGTAAACATACAGTAAACATACAGTAAACATACAGTACAAATACAGTAAACATACAGTAAACATACAATAAACATACAGTAAACATACAATAAACATACAGTAAACATACAGTAAACATACAGTACACATACAGTATACATACAGTACGCACGCACGCACGCACGCACGCACACGCACACACACACATGTAACTATTAGTGTTATAGCTTGATGTAATTCAAAGTAACTTAAGTGCATGTTCGCCAACCTTGGTTTTATAAAATAAAAATGTTGACAGGGTCAAATATATTTGGGTTGTAGTAAGGAGCTGACATTGTGTTGATAACATACATGAATAGTTAATTAACATAGTATTTAATATACAATACCTTAACTTGTAAACTAATAACACGATATGTAAAACATGGTTATTTCCAGCAGTTTCGTTATGTAATTGTAATTGTGCATATTCTAAATTCAAATTGATATGACAACGTACCATTATTTGCTGGATGCCGTTTAATGCATTTTAGTCTACTTACAATGACCACCTGGCAACAAAGACCGTTTTAGTTTCCCATTAACGGTCTTATACTTACATTATATACTTTGAGTAAATGGATGCTTACACAAAATGTAAACTCTATACAGCGTTGACGTTGCCATTTAAACCCTGTGTTCACATACGATTCGGAAACCGAGATAAAGATTACTCTCACGTAAAGGAAACATGAAACTTAATTTTGCTCATTTACACAATGTCATTCATTACAGTTTTCATCAGCATCGTCGTCATCGTCAATATTGTCGTTACCGTCATCACCGTTACTTCTATTTGCTTTTCTGTATCACTCTTACAAGGATAGAGCGTTTAGGTGACATAGATGTCTTTACATTACATACAAGTACATGCACTAATATAGCACAATTAGTGTTTGCTTGATTTGCATGCGTTTACAAAACCTCGTATCGTCATTCTAGACTGGAAAAAAACAAATGAATATATGCATACAAAGACAAACTACCGTATATGCTTACCTTGTCTACCGGTGGTGATGTGCATAATACAAACACACAGTATCCAAAACAACAGCGACATATTTCAACGAGGTCTTCTCTCAACCAACTTAAAGCATAACAGTATTATTTATTCCACAGTCAACGCAACATTGTCATTCACGGTTTGTTATATCTACTGAAGCATAAGTTGTTTATTTTGGCCAACCTAGTTATTTCCAAATTCACAGTTTCAGCATTGTAAATTACCCCGTACGTTCGTAGAGAAGAAAGTATTGCTGCAGTTTGGTGCATACAACGTTTACCAAAGCAGTGCAGTAAGATTGTGAATAATACACTTGTAGTTGTTTACAAACGCGACCATGCATAACTTAAATAACGAGATACAAAACAGAGGATGAAGTATTATAAGTGTACAGCATCATAATTATTGTTGTCAACCTGAGGCTAGTATGTCAACAGACAGGTCACAAGCTTATGGTCCCACGTACAGTGTTATAACTAGATGTATCGAAGCCATTAGGAATCAAATCATATACACAGTTTACACTTGTTTTTTCAACAGTTCAATCGCTGTATAAACATATTATCTAAACGCAAGTAACTTAGGTTTTAGATCTACACTATATAATATAACACTCATTCGAATCATTCAGTTATACACATTTCAATAATTTTACTCACATTGACACACATTGGCAGTTATAAGTAAGGATCACGAACGGAACAAACTTAACTATTTGTTTATGTATTCTAATTATTTTCGATAGACCATTGGTGAAGTATTTCATATAATATTACGTAGCACTTCCGAAGCGGTATCTCTGTTTACAGGTTATATATACTCTTGCTTTCCTCTTATTTGCTCTGAGAGTATGACCCACAAATAAGAACGTAAAGAAAAAAGGTCAACTATAACAGTTTAGCAACACAACATGAGAGGCAAAACACGAAACAGAACATCAAATGATATAATTAAAGAGTCAAAGTAGATAAATTACAAATTGATTAATTCCAACCACTACTGTCGCGGTACACTGCGATTGAGTGACGAAAACTTAAGACATTGAAACATTTTCACATGATTTATTCGCATTTTTATGAAAAGATATACTATTTTTTTTATCTTTTTAAAAAAGTACACAGATTGATAAGATAAGATTGCCCTTTTTAAAAAACAAGAACAGTAACTGAAGTAAAGCATTATTTTACATATGTTCTCGATTACCTCCCTTTTTATAGCTTTTGCTGAACGAGAACTATAAATTTGAGCAACTACTTGGGCTCACAACCCTGAACGTATTGAAGTTATCTCATAAATAATGTTTGGTATATCAATTGGTAAAGGAAATCGTGCAATGTGCAAACATGTATGAGAAGAGCGGACAGGAGAAGGTTTAAGAGACGAAATAAGTGTGCACCTTGAAGAGAGAAAAACACTTATATAATATATTTGTTAAATCAATGGTGAGTGGTGGCATGCTTCTTACTGAGAAGAACCAACCCCTGAACAGAAATAAGCAGATCATTTACACAATACTTCATTTCATATAATTATTTGATAAATAAAACTTCACATTTATGTTCTAATAATGTCTCAAGTTCCTTACCATCCATTTATTACTGAAGAGCCATCCATATGTTTTATTGAAACAGGGTTACTGTCGTTTTAGTATACAATATTAAAAAAACAGTGTTAACACATAACTACCATTATAGTCTATTCGAAACAATGCATATTATGTGTTGATTATCATTATTTGATTAGTGTCAACCACCAAATATCACACAGTCTGCCCGAAAAACCCCATATGACATGCATTGAATTTGAGTATTTTGATTAACGCATGTTATACGGCGGGTTAACGAGCGGCTGGTTACCTATTGCCTCTGGTTATGTACTTATTGTCACATATAAACACATTCTGCACACATCAGCCCCTACGGACACTTATTCATAGATTTATTGAAGCGAGACAGAAGCACCGACCAAACAAAAGGGTTCGATAAAGATAAATATCCCGTCTTTGTAACGCTAGGTGTTAGACATTATACAGTTACCTTTATATTCTTATCAACATTTAAACACATGGTGACGGAAAAAGCTGGGACTGAAAGCAAACTGTATTATTTGATGCTTTATCTTTTTATCAGTTACAGTCTTTTTACCAAAATCTACTATATATACGAGATAAAACCAAAAGCAGTGTGTTCTATCTAGTTTATCGGACTTACATTGTTCTTGTACTAATCTGCCGCATAATACCGTTATTCGGAGCGTATAATTCGGAGATGGAAGCTAAAACGTCGTATCTGTTTATGAAGTTGTTTGGTGTTTAAAACATGTGCGCTTTGACCTGTGTATATACTAAGTTCGAACAAGATTGGGGACACAAGTATTTTAGGTGTTGTTAATTCCTGTGATGTTTGAGTGTCTCTGAAAGAGTAGATATAGAACGATAGTGTACAGCTAGGTCGAGTAGACGTTGATTATAAAGTGATAATAATTAAGTTGTTAGTAGTCGAGTATTCGTTGGTTATAAAGTGGTACGATTATATAGTGTAGGTTATAGATTTAGTGTGTTTTTCGTATTAAGCGAGTACTAAGTTTAACTATATACGTTTACATTAGCGTGAAACTCGTCAGAACAGCAACTTTAACCTTCCGTGTAAAGGTCAGAACGAAAAATCAAGCAAGAAATATCACAACATTGCAATCAGCACGGCACGTTTTGGATGAGTGCTTTGAATTGCTAGTTATTGTGTATACATGTGTGGTGGGGAAAGTACGTTCAGAACAGCGTGTCAAGAGTTTAATAGCAAATGAATACAGGGCTTGGTGGATAAACCATTTATTACACCTGTGAGGGATAACAAAATAATTCATGAAAATCAATCGGTTGGATTATGAATTGATAGTGAAGTATCAAACGGTGTAAACACGGATTTGCTATATTCTCGATGCTGGAGTGAGTTGACAGTTCTAACGTGGTGTGTTCTAAAAATCAGAAATCTTACGATCTAACGCTTAAGCTCTGTTATATGGTGAAGTGGATTTACAAACGAGTCATTGCTCCTAACTATTTAATTAATGTTCGAATGTGCGTGTGTTTAGTGTTTCAAAGATTTGTCGTAGCATGGTTTTTGTGTGTTGATTAAAACCGTTGTCGCATGTCCTTACCTGGTTTAATACAACACACGTGCATGACTCATCCCTGTACAAGGATCTACACTACATACAGCTGATATAAACAGACATGGCGACCAGCGATATTGAAATGTAAGTTTGAAAGTTGTTTCTTTTGTTTTCATTCAATCATGCGGCTTTTATATACTGGCGTAGGTTTATACGTATAATACAGTTAAACCACACTCGACCGTTAATACATCAAACACGACTTGTAAACCAGTGTTTGAGTCAACCTATGTATATGTATTCCAACAAGTTTGGTATTAAAACGTTGTATTTGACAAATTTAAGCATACTGTTACTATGTTTAAACTATGCATAGAGTGTAAATAGAGGCTGTAGTTTCTAGATAAGTTTACGTTAGTTCTCTCCTAAATGTTTGTTTAAGTTAAAGAGGGATGTTTAGTATATTTAACACACTCTCGTCATTCAAATAGCCTGTCATAGTTTGTGGTTGGGTGTAATTGATTACCTGATCTAGTTGTCAACATTACACTTTAAAACATCCTTTCAATCTAGACACTGTTTAGTTGACCGCCAGGTACGTGTTGCCTGAACATACTTCTGTCAATGCGGCCTTTCATCAGTGCATATGTGTGCCTATTTTAAACGTAAGCTTGCTAAAAAGTAGTCTTTGTTCACTACTCGTGGGTTGAACACGATTGGGTTCTTAGTGCTTTTGGTTAAATAATAACGAATCAGACAGAACCCTTTCGCCTACCCCCCCACACACACACATACACCTCGACATGTACACGTATGCAATTGCAAAGTGATAATAATGTATAGAAATGTTCAAACATCGAAAACAAATATCCAAACGTTTATAAAAAACAATATCACTGGAAATTATGGATCATACAAAATACAGTGCCATAGAAGCTTAACACCACAAACCACACATAGATAGTTCCCTCACCTCCCCCACACACATAGCATTCTGCTGCTTCATTGAATATGATCGACGATTACTTTCATGTATAGTTAACCATCAAATAATGACTTTTGTAATATTGAAGTGCACACTTTCATGACGATTCAACGATAACCTCTTAATTAAGACCGCCAGTTTACAGACGTCAAGCTACATATTTCTCAACTAGATCGTGTTTTTAAGGTCATGCTTTTCTTGTACCGTATGCTACTTTTCTCGTTCCCATATATCTACCCGTGAAAACGAGAGACGTTTGTGATATTGAATTAAAATAAGAGATTCATTAACATGTATGATACATTATACGCATTCACCCAACGACATAAACAGAGACTAAACAAGTTAAATATCTCACTGAATACTGATGCATACATTAGATGTCATGCACTGTAACAATAACTTCTCCTCTGCCTCACATATATTTTCAATCACCTAGTCCATTTTAATGTGGTGATCTTTGCTTTATTGGCATTTTCAGTTATAAATCTTAATCAAGGTAAATCATTACATCACCCATTTAAGCCTTATCAGCTTTTAGAACCAATTTTGTCTCCTATAGAGTGGTATTAGTAAACTTTCACTTTAAGGTATTGCGTTTATTAAACGTTTGCGGATTTCCGTATGTTTTCGCCATCAATCGGAGCTGCCTCGGGTGGTTTCGTAGCGTTCTGATGAATTCCGATTGTATATTTATAATAATACGTACTACTCATTTCTTTCGAGTTATGTCGTGCAATTCAATCAATTTACAGAAAAGGGAAGAAAGAGAAGTATGAACGATATATGTATATAAATAAATGGTACTAATTCGAATAATCGACGAGCAAGTGGATCTAGTTTGTGTCTGTGTCCGTTGTTGTTTTGTCGGTGGGGATTGACGACATCTTACGGACATTCACGATCCTATAATTAGCCGAACACCTTAACGTGACTACTTACTCTGCTGCCTGATGTCGGTAGTTCATTAGAAGCAGGCTATTAACTGAAGTAGATTGACCAAGATTAAAATGTTTATTACAAATCTCATTTACAGACAGGTATTAACAGTGATTGGTACGCTATAGTTTAAAGTCAAATAGTTGTGCACACGGAAGAGTTCGACGGAAGGTCTCGCTCCCAGTGCCATACTTAAACATCAATCATAAGTATGACCGTTTTTGAAATATTGTTTGACCGTTTTCTGTTGCATAAACAAGTACATACTAGTCACGTGTAACCAAGGATATTTATACCTACGTATCTGTAACTATTTCCATATTATATGTCTTCCCCCTTAAACAATCTTTTCAAAATCATACATATACCCACGGTTAAGGGGAGGCATGGCGCAGTGGGTTGCACGTCTGACTCGTAATGTTGAGGTCGTCGGTTCGAGCCCCATCAAAGGCTCCCGTTGTTTCCTTGAGCAATAAACTTTACCCTTATTGCTTAGTACTGGTTGGTGCCAGGAACGGATTCGAGCGTGATTTCACAATCGAAATGAAATAAATTGATGGTCTTATGGAAGATTGACTTGAATGTCAAATAAGCCTACTTGTTAAATATCGTCAAAACCAAAACTTACACCCATTGGCTGCTTCCTCTTGTCGTGTTTATATCGTTTATGTTTTCTCCACAAGACAGTAAGTGTCTCTTCCCAAATATTGTGATATAAATGTTAGACATATACATCCGTGTGTTCACATACATTGAAAATAAGGTACATGTATATGAAAAGAAAACCGACATACACTGTGTTTATCACATTTTGATCAAAGAGGACGGATGAAAAGTGGTGTAATTGACATTTGTTGACAAAATCTATAATGTGTAATACAATAGAGAGCCCTGGTGAACTCGCCTCTCATGTAAACCAACAATTGACTACATGCAACAACTCCAATTTGCTGTTGCAGTTTGTGGTTAAGTTTTCTTTGTATTCACATATAAGTACGCACCACTGTGTTCATCTCCGGTTTAAAACAAACACTAAATCAAACCCGCACTGCAGCACTGCACTTGTAAACATTTATTTAAGGTTGTTGTGGAGACTTGTCTCATATGTTTAACACACGATGTAGATGTAGTGTTATTTAACGTACACATACAGACACTCATTTTAAGTCAGTCAAGCAAGGAGAAAGGGAGACTTATCAGATGAGAGTTGAACAAGTAATTCATAACTCTTATTATTCGACTGACATGCTATTCATAGGTCATACATCTTATTAATGTTTGTGATGAACAGTCAAATATGTCATCGATCAATTGAAACAGAAAAACGTAATTATTAAGTGTCTAGTTCCGGAATCTCAGTATTAAAGAGATCCACCCGTGAGTAATTTAGTATTAAAGAGATCCACCCGTGAGTAATTTAGTATAAAATACATCCCCAAAAAGCACCCCCACAGGATAAAGCATATACCAAGAAAGTACAAACGATATCCACCCATAAACACAATGACCCCCAGTATAATCACACGTTCTCTCGTGCACCTCACATAGCGATACATAGGACCGTTGTCAAATAAGTTCACTCATTAAATAAAGTCAAATCAAATAACCCATTAAATATGCTAATGTTTACCCGTATACTGTTCTAAGGCCATTTCACAGTCGATATTATGTCGACAAGTATATCTATGTTATCTCCTGAACGATCAAACACTCACCAATGATTAAGACGAGTACAAAAAAACATATATTTTTTCATGATAAGCCACCGTGTGAAGAAATGGATACTTGACCCTCAGAAGGTTGTTTAACTGGCAAGCTTGTACTTAAACATTTGTGCCTGTATAGGTTCAATAGAGTAAAGATAGGTACAGTGTCACGTAAGCTCGGCCTTATTCGGTGATTAAAACAATTTTGTGAACATGAGCATCTGCGGATTCGAATGCTCGACTTTTTGTCAGTTATTAGCATTAATGAGCCAATGTCAAGGTTATCTGAAAATCAAAGTAAGAGGTTTATACATCAATAAAAAAAGTTTTCCCTATAGAGGACATTGTTTTTAGCTATAACACAACACTTGACCAGGACTTAACTATTTTTACCAATTACAATAAAGTTATACTATTACACAGGTGTCGCTAAAGTTAGGCGTTAAACTCGCATTCTTTCCTCGAAACGAACGTGCTAGTTAAATTTGATGTGCAGATACATAAACGTGTGACTTGATGCATTACGCTCACATTCAATAATACCGCGTTAGATACGCAGTAAAAGTGGACATCAACCTGTCACCTATACTCGTCTATCAATAAATGCGCAATAGTTTTGACTGGACCAGTTTCTTCATTATTAAAACTATGATAAAGTGTTGTGTTGATCAGTATCTCCGTCAGCTGTTGGTAGTTAACATCTATAAACAAGCACATGCCAACACTTGAAACCTGACCATGCGTCCTTAGCCAGGGGACACTGTGGTATGTAACGGGGTCAGGTTGATCTACGCTCCATTTTCTGCTGAATCTCATATTTGACCATTTCTTTTAATGTCTATGTTTTATTCTCACAATTTATTAATTTTCTGTCCAAACGAATGTATCGTAATATTTATTATACAATTTAGACTGTTTGTGTTAATGAGTGTTACTGTACGGCGTGGATGTGTCCACTCTGTTAGAATATACTAGACGAATAGGTCAATGCAGTAGACTGGTTTAAAGGAACTGATACACTGCACTCAGATTAAAATCCTCAAAACTCATTCTTATCCGTCATGCAGGCAGTAAAATGACCAACTCAGATAAATGACTATTTGACTACTGTGACGCACTAACTATTACATGTAAGGGTTTTTGTACGACAGTCAACTTTTGTTCATAGTAAAGCATAGACTTGCAACGCGTATCATAACTATAGATGTACTTCACTGACAACATTACCAACATTAACAACATTAACAACATTAACAACATTAACAACATTAACAACATTTGTACATTTTATATACGAGTACATCAAATGGTGGAGTTGAGTCTAGCATAGCAGAATGTAAAACAGGTTTCATCCAACCCAGACTACGAGTTTTAATACACGGTTGATAAACATTAATGATTGTACGCTCAACACAGTTAATACCTTGTACACGAGTGTTATAAAGTGTGCTGATAGCTAGCATCTAAAGACTGTTCATGAATTTCTCTGATTGTTCAAGACCTGATGATAACAACCAGACATTATCAGCACTGCTCACATGTAAAATCAATGAGCAGTTATTGTGGTCACGTCATGCATGTTTGTATACCCTTGACGACCACAGCTAACATTTCAATCCTAGCTCAACAATTAACAAACACACTCAACCTGAACTGTCGATTTCCTTCCGACCTAACCCACGGAATGTAGAATGAGGAGTGTAGCTACGTTTTTCTCAGCTCGCACATTTATACGCGTGGATATTTAACAAAACAATAATAGTTATCAAATATAAGCTACACAATCGAAATATAACACGTTTATAGCTGGTTTAGTGAAGTTACGCTAACACATCCTCGAGATTGATAAACAGAGGCCTTATTAGCGAGTTGGTCTTTATCATGAGACCCATTTACACTGAAATTAGCTGTAAGTGACATTCTTTATATCGAGTGTTCTTAATAGCGGATGTTTATTGTGTAAGAGTGGGTCGAACTATCCATACTCACATGTAAACAAAACCGATGCATTTACATCTTGAAATAAGAGTTCCTTATAACAGAGCGGTCACTGTAATGCGTTTAATCTTATAAAACATGCATTTCGGTGTATGTTTTGTTGTTTAGTCTATCTTTAAGCACAAAACAAGTTTCAAATTCAAAGTTGTAGTGACAAAACTATTACTGGGATTAACATTACACTGCAGCTCAGGTGCCGGGTTTTAACTATCTACCGGTGTACATGCATTTTATTGTACACACTTTGTGTTTCATATCAGCTTATTTGTTTTGTGTCCCTGAATAATTTGGTAGCATAACAACTCTATATCTCTATTTAAGTTCTAGAACATGTTGATTCGTTTGTACAGCTAAATAGTAACCCACTACTAGTAGTTTCATTCACGGAATAAAACGTATGTTACTAACACCTAGTACATGATACACACCTAGCAAGTAATTCTATAATATTCATTCATGTACATATGTATAAGACATGTTAACCACAACTTCGCTCGCTGTTAAAAACCCTGTTGATGTTATGTTTAGTGACAACGCACATCCTTTATCTTATATGCAATACTTCTATATACATGTACGACCAGGAACTTTCAAAACACTCCCACTTTATGTTTTTAATGTTTTGAAAACTGTATTATGCTGGGTGAATTCGATCAATATTAAACCTTTACGGGTGATAAACATTCAGTCAGCGAGCTGTCATTGCTAACATACTATGATGATTTAAAGTCCGATGCACATCATACGATAAACAGAGACCAAGGACAGCTACTCTTGGATACTATCCGCACATTGTACAATCTAGAGTAGTCCCCCTTCATTAAACAATCTTGAATGGGAGTGAACAACTATACGTATTGAAGTCGCTACATTTGTTTATATTTTCGTTACTTTGATAACTGTGTAAATGTGCACATACATTTAGATCTACTGGTATATGTATTAAACATTATCTACACCAGCAAAAGCAATCACACGAATCACTCGAGACTCACTCTAAAGACTCGAGACAGGGTAAGCATTAACTAAGAAAGTCTCAACCATGTTGCTGTCTTCTCAGAAATACCTTAACAAGTCCCCAAGGACACTAGTAGCGTTGATGATGCTATCAAATCCAAGGGAGCAACATTTTATGGAGTAGATATTGTCGTCATCTCACATTTGTGTATTTCTAAGAAAGCATTAATCGATTAATTCTTGGGAATAAATGTATAAATAATCTACAGAAAGCATGTTGACGCAGTAAATACATAACTGTTCTCTTCATCAAGCTAGCTCAGAGGTGGTGAATAAACTGGTAGCTGATTGATGTTATTAGATATATAGTTACTGTGTTCACTGTTTTGTAGCCACGCTGACGCACATGAATCGTTTTGTACGTGTTTATTGGTACAGGTAATACTCAAGGTTAACTACTTTAATGAGCATTCTAGTTTATAGTATTTAAGACCAAGAGTATACTTCAGTTCTGATCAAATACTGCCCAACAGTTTAGTTGTTGCATTCATGCTACTGTGACACGGATCTGGCAAATGGCCCTGGTGTGCCACGTAACCGTCGAATGAGTGCAATAACTATATCTGAGTTCTGTGTTATTCTTCCAACATGAACCACACTTTAGGTATTACGCTAGCAGTGGTACCAAAGAAAGATGTTCACATGCCTTATATTGAAGCTTGATGACAATAACGCTAGCACATCTAAACTCGTAAGTGTCTAATCACCATTTCCGCTACCCGTTTACACTCCACGTGTTATACACACAACAACATCAGCCCCTTTAATTTGAACGGTTTGAATACTTTGATTAAGAGTTGCCGGAGATACAGTACCTTGTGTTAAAGGGACCGCGTCTACATCCAGTTCGTGTTACTCAGTGTTACTTTGTTGATTAAAGAAAACATTTACAGGTTGTTCGCCCTCAGATGCTAGTTCTCATTGAAGTGAACAAATATATTTCATGGCTTGACAGGAATTGCATGACTACTGCTCATTCAGGATTTAACGCAATTTGAAATTAACCGCAACACGACATTGAGTTCGACATAATTGTCAACCGATTCAAAGAAGTACTGTCCGATGATTTATGACTGAAGAATTCCATATGTGTATATAAGTAATGCTTAACAAATCAGACTTGCTGATTAAAACACCATGCTAGTCGATACTGTTTTTGTTTTATGTTCATGTTCTCTCGACTAAATACTATATGATTCCTTTACTACCTCAATTATCTACAGTTCGAACGTGGAAATTACAACCGCCTTACTCTTATGATCTTGAAGCAATTCATGACAAACGTGTTTTTCCCCGTCCTGCTTAACATAACTGTACCGGGAAACTGTTGGAATTCTTCAATGTAGCATTACCTTAACATAGTAAAACCTGTACATGTCAAAATCATCTAATCAAGGGTAGCATATGTTCTTTATGTGTGTATAATAAGCAAAAACGGTTTGACCAACAAATAATAAGCCAGTCATGTTGCCAAATTTGAAGTTTTTACTAAATTCTGTTTTTTCCTCAATAGTTCATCAAACTGTTGAAATTGTCTGCAATGTTAAGTACCTAAGAATCAACAACCTTCAGTATAACAAGTGTTTTACAGACGAAACATCGCATGATAAAGCATTGGGAACTGTATTTGATATAGTTAACTGAACGATTGTAAAATATGAACTAATAACTTTATGACATGTGTTTGTTTGCATAGCTAGAACTGTGAACTGCATACGTTTTGCAACTCATATTGTCTTCCTGTATTTATTAACAGTTTATGCATTCGATTATTGGAATGATTGTTATTTAGTTTTCTTATTCGTTCTGTTGCTGTAAAATTGAAACTAGTTAATGCACCCTTGTAAGAGTTGAACACGAGCCTTAGTTTACCCTCAAAGTGCCAAGATATTCTTTTATACCTTTCACATTCATTTGTGCGTTTACATTCCATATTTCAAGATCTCTGACAATGTGTTATTGAACAGTTCTTGTCAACACCCAGCTCGGATATATTGAGAAGCCACACATTGCGGATTTGAATCATTAACACTTTGCAAACATGTATTGTGTTGCATAACTAATTCGAGCTTAATATTTGTTTTTGAAAAGATCGTTCTTTCTGCTGCGTTCTTTTTCTGTTCTTTTTGTCCTTTGTCATGATGGTGAATGTTTAGAATTTGTTCATGTCTTTATAATACCACCACTGCCCATAAAGCGATGTTTGAGAGATGTCATAAACGCCCTGTCTAATAAACTACTCCTCATGGTACCAATTATCAGCATTTATTTGTTTATTTACTAGATGGATGAGCCGAGGTGACTATCATTAACCACAGGAATATTCATCATACTCATTACTGATAGAATGTTCAATAATTCTCCGGAAGCTGTTTTTTTGCCCGCCTGAGAGTTTTAGTTTTTCCCCGAACAGAGCTAGTTCTATTGTTCTGACCTTGTACTTTTATATTTAGAGAACGACAATTAAGTTGGGTCCAGGATCTCAATCCCGTGACCATTCTCTGGCTAACATACCTGGACGATTGATTTGAGTTATATGGACCTTTTATAAATAATTGAGAAACCCTCGAAAGAATGCCGGCATTTTTTGCTAGAGGGCTAAATCCAAAATGGCCGCCAACACCATTTTTTGGAAATTAAATTTTGAACCAGAGCAGCTAGAATCAAGTATAAGTACACTTTTTCCACTAAGTCAACCACCATGATTCTGACATCAGTTTGATGCTAAAAGAACATTTAGACAAACAAATCCAAGATGGCCGCCATCAACATCTTGAAAAGTTTACGTTTGAACCATAGCGCCTTCACTCAGACTCAATATTCAATCAAACAACACTATCTCCACTCGAACTGCCTTGCATAGTTAGTGCGTCATCATTCCCTGAAGAACCACCCTTCTACACTGGGACATGGCTGTGAGTTGGTGAGTGGTCACTGTCGCTTTGTTTGCCACACACACCATGCTCTGCCTGCATGACGGAAAATAATGAGTTTTGAGGATTTTAATCTGAGTACACTGGCTACTTTCAAAATTTAATTTCCAAAAATGGCGTTGACGGCCATTTTGGATTGAGCAACTTAGTTTTGTTGATTCGCTTAACTCCAGCATATGGCAGCCATCTTGATAACAGGGTCAAAGTGATATCAAACCTTAAAAAATATAGTCAGAATCTGAATCGTCATGGTTGATTTAGTGGAAACGTCTATTTATGTCTGATTGTAGGTGTTCTGGTTCAAACGTTAAATTTTCAAGAGGTTGATGGCGGCCATCTTGGATTTTAGCATCAAACTGATGTCAGAATCAGAGTCCTGGTGGTTAACTTAGTTGAAAAAGTGTATTTATACTTAATTCTAGCTGCTCTGGTTCAAAATTTTAATTTCCCCAAAATGGCGTTGACGGCCATTTTGGATTTAGCCCTCTAGCAAAAATTGTCGGCATATTTTCGAGAGGCCGGGTTTCTCATTTTTTTTATAAAAGGTCCATAGAACTCAAATCAATCGTCAAAGTATGTTAGCCCGAGAATGGTCACGGGATTGAGGTCCTGGACCCAACTTTTTAGTTGTTTAGTTAAAAGATCGATTTTCTTTAGTAGTTTAGATTAGAGAGAGGTATTTTGAGTTGTTTGATTTAAAGAGAGCGTTGTGCTAGTTGTTTGGTTTAGAGAGCGTTTTCTTAGCTGTTTGGTTTAGAGAGCTATATTTTTAGTTGCTTAGTTTAGATGGCGATATTTTGAATTGTTTAGTTTAGAGAGCGATATTTTGAGTTGTTTGGTTTGGTGAGCGATAATTTTAGTTGTTTGGTTTAGAGAGCTATATTTTGAGTTGCTTAGTTTAGAGGGCGATATTTTGAGTTGTTTAGTTTAGAAAGCGATATTTTGAGTTGTTTGG
>ENA-OREC01000570-OREC01000570.1-marine-metagenome-genome-assembly--contig:-NODE-570-length-15142-cov-14.106206_pt1 | contig 15142 bp, 8 predicted proteins | sample MGYA00248626_ERZ508543 | MGnify/ENA primary metagenome ERZ508543 (study PRJEB26211, sample SAMN05518279) | marine metagenome | isolation source: Puget Sound, Washington, USA | host: Bankia setacea... | reverse complement strand
TTCTCGCTATGTAGGGTTAACATGAAGGGATCTTTTCTCGCTATGTAGGGTTAACATGAAGGGATCTTTTCTCGCTATGTAGGGTTAACATGAAGGGATTTTTTCTCGCTATGTAGGGTTAACATGAAGGGATCTTTTCTCGCTATGTAGGGTTAACATGAAGGGATCTTTTCTCGCTATGTAGGGTTAACATGAAGGGATCTTTTGGAGTAAGAGAACCTTTTTTACTGACTAAATCAATGTCCAATCCATTTTATATAACTTATTTACAGACCATATTGAAAGTTACTCAGTTTATGTAGAGGATGACACAAGAAAAAAAAAGCTGTAATGTTGAACCTTACTGAAAGACTTTTTATATGTGATAGAATGTTTAGCAAGTTTGTAATAATCAATTTATTAACTAATTTCGCCTGTGGACTTGGTGTATACGCACTGCCAAGGGCTTTATAATATATGGCAAAGAACATGGGAGGTAGTTTCAAGATTCTCGTTCTACCATCATCTCTGCATGCCACAACTAATCATGCTCGGGCAGTGCTTCAATCACTCATCGTACAAAAATCCTGGAATTGCAATAAATAACATCATTCAATAAGTATTCTATTCTTGTTGGAGATATTATAGCAATAATGTGTGGTTAATAATTATACATACCCAGTTATATTGCTGAGAGAATTGAGGGAAATTACAGCTGGAATGTACCAACTTTTATTTTTGGTAGATGGCACATTGATGATGTTGTTGTAGTGTGTTGCCAAGCCTGTTTTGTAATTAAAATAATGTCGGGAACAATGAGAAACAATACACGAAACAATTTAATACATTCTAAAGCTTCTTCATGCGAGATTCTTTCAGGCAAAACAGTAAATGATCTATCACAAGTACAGACAGTATTTCATTTGTTGGATGATCTTTTCTAGGTGTACTATTGATGAGAGAGGTATCCATTTGCCAAGGTTTTCAAATGTGATTGTTTCATGCCAGACACTCTGGTATTTTAATATTAATACATCATTTCTGCCCTTGTTCACTAATGATTAAATTTATCAATCATTTAACATACCGTCATGTGTTTTTGTGTGATTAATTTTGCTCTATGTAATGTTGTCTGTTGCATGGTTTGCTTTTGTTTTGAATTTTAGATAGTTTGACTAGTTTATTCTTTCTATTTTTGTATTGTTATTTATTGTGTCATGTTTGTATAAGGTCATGAAACTAACATTATAAAAGTAAACAATATCCTGCTTTAGTTCATCACAACCTCAGCTACTCATTAAATATTAAAACTGCAGTTAGAGCGCCAGCCTTATTACAATTTAAACTGTTTAAATATAGGACTACTATGTTCAGATATGTGCAAAGCTTTACATAAGGTTAAATCACCATACCTGATTCAATAAACAAATGTTTGTCATTTGATAAATAATTACGCCTTATAATCACATGATATATATTAGATTTTAATCTTATAATTATCGATATCATTAAACTCCATGTTTCTAGTCTGTAAAACCACCATAGGATTGAAGCGTTGACAATACTAACCAATCAGATTTCAGCTTGTATAATAACCTTAGTTCACAAGGTCATTATTGACCAATCAGAGACAAGGAGAGAAATACAATTTTCACACATGGAGTACAGTAATAGTATTGAGCAGTGTGAATGTGACTAGGTAGAGCTTGTGTATTGACTGCATACTGAGAGGAAACTGTTAACAAGTTAGTTACGTTTACCTTACCTGCAGGCCAACTGTTTACATTGTGAATCACCTGAAAACTTCGGGATTGAAGACGCAACAACCAGTGTGTGTATGATATTGTATAGAGTTGGATCATTCACCAGACAGTGGTTTATATGATGTTCACTGTACCAGTATAAGGAGTTTGTGGGAAATTATTTGAAGTCGTATTGTGATAGTTTGAAGAAAAAAATATTTACGCATTTTGTACTATTTAGGAAGAAAAACTTATTTTTGTGTTGATTTGGATAACTTAAAGATATATAATATTCTCAGTAATTGATTTACAGAATAATGGTTGCGAACATAGACTTATTATAACACTGGATTATATTGAATTGTGCAAAGATTTGTAGAGACAATTTATAATGCTAAATCTGGATACAAGTGTTGAGCAAAGAAGAACAATGTCTTTGATGGAGCCTCGATTGAGTGATTTGAGAAGTGGATTTGGGAGTTATGGACTGGGTGCAAATATGAGTGGACTTGCCTCTAACTCAGTGTTACCATTGTGGCGCCCAGCACACCCAGGAACACCCGTATCATGGTGTACCATACCATCGTGTCCATGTGCAATGTCTTTATCACGTTCATACTTGTCACTTGCAGAGTTTTATGATTACCCAGGATATTCCTCATATTCGTGGTCGTCATGGTATTTAAAAGCAGGTAAATTAACACTTAGTTACTTTTATGTTGTACCAGATGTGTACTTTACATCCTCATTAAGATGATGTTTATTTGGTTTTGGTAGCAAAGAATACATATTGGTTCTCTGTGTGCAGGGTCAAGGTGTTCTACTTTTATTTATTTCTGTAGTATTAAGAGGTGAAGAAATGGACACCTGTTTTATATGAAGGGTCGTTGCAAGAAGATGAAGGGGCTGCGTAGAGGGCACCCTTGTTTATTTCAGGGGCTGTACAGGCATTGTCAGGGCTTTCCTGGGCTTGACTATTGTTGCTGTTGGAGACATCTTGCACCTGTCTATTGTTGGATATTTAGGGTCAGTTTTTGGCGACCTAATGAACACCTTTCATGTTTGTGAATTAAATGGTCGTAGCAAAATTGTTCTAGATGCAGTTGTACTTTACATATAAATAGAGCGGTCTGGTGTGGAGTCATTTTGTGAACTGGAAGTGAGAATATGAACACAAAAGCTTGACTGAATTGACAACCTTATTTTACCAAAGTTATTTTTTATTGTTACTTGTCTTGCTTGTTAACTTCAAATTGCTAGAGATTTACTCTATAGGGTCATACGTTTGCAAAACTAAAGGGCAATATATATGAACATTATGATAGTTACAATTGTACACGTTACTATAGAAGTATGTTCAATGTAGTCTTGTATTATTTATAAGTTGCACAGTTGAAAAACTGGTTTTATACTTTTGGAAATCATAGGGAAAAACACTTCTAATAATCTAATTGACAGGAAGGTTATTTTGAAAATTGGTGGCAAACTCTTTTTTATCAAATATCAAGGTAAGTCAAAATTTAGGTTGGAAAAACAACATGGCAAAAACCAATGAAATTGTTGATCAACTGATTGTTGCCCACAAATATTTTCAAAAAATCTTTTAAATCTCTTAACAAATATTGTTTAATTAAGTAATGAAAATATTTGAAATTATTTTGTGTTATCAGTGGAGAGATGTTACCAGATACTAGTGATGATAATATTTTTGTACTAGAGATTATTTTGGGTGGATCGTTAAATCCCTGACAGCGAGGTATTGTCTTTCCCATGTCCTAAGGTGATAACATAATATTTCTGCCCCTCCTACCCCCCAAGTTTTAACTCACTGGTATTCCGCTATCAAATCTAAGGGCGTTTTCAATGTTATGATGAAGATTGTTATCGAAAAATTGAAAAATCAGATAACGGGATGAAGGTCACCTTAACAACAATCAGATTCCCCGTAATGTGATAATTTATTACTAGATTACATGTCTTGTTGTAACTTATAGTAATTAATGATGCAAATGTTTGTAATGAAATTCCTGTCCTAGAAAGGCATGAAGAGGAATGTGTGAAGTGATCCCCTGAAGGCAAATACAATTGATAAAATATATCCTACTGCTGTCAGTTGTAGTATATTTTATTTAGGTTATTTCCTGCTTTAATGTCATTTACAATATGTGTTTTACTCAATCTTGTTTCCATGTTAAATATATTTTTAATGAGCAAAAAGGAAAAACAGAAATAAGAATAAGAGATGGTAACTTATAGATATAGTATCTCTGTATTTAATAGATATTAAATAATCTTTTTTGTCTTTTAGTCAAAAACATAAAAGTCTCTTTGAACTATTTGACCTAAGGTAAATATTTGACATTAGTGGTTACTACATAGTGTTTCTAATGGACTAACCTCAACTATTAAATGACAATTGTTATTTTCTATTCAGTCATTCCCATATGTGAGTTATACTATGTGTGTATGTCCAAATACTATTATGGGTTAGAGTTATAGCCTGTCCGGTATAACTCTTAATTGCTTTTTTATTTCTAAAGTATTTTTATTGAGAACAAAATAGAGATATGGAACGGTCTGTTGATTATTTAGGGTATTTTATATTGTATACAAAGTGTGGTTGTTTGTGTGTCCCCATAGAGAACTACTATTACATTATAATATATGTGACTGTTCACCTTTTGAGACATATAGAGATGTGAAATTATAAAATTCACATAAGATATGGATATGTACAGTGTTTCATGACATTGTAAATGAGGACAAGGTGATCAAATACATAACTCAACACTTTGGTGAGAAAACAGATTTGTTGGTTAGTTTGGTGTGAAAAGATTTTTCTTTTATAGTTTGTGAGAAAATAATGTTGAAAAATATTTGTGGTATTCATGAACTACACAGCTTCAAGTTTCAGTGTGTTCAGTCAAACATTCTCTACCCTGCTTTGTTGGTTTTATAGAATAATTGCCATCGTAAACTTTCAATTATCTGTATTGGGTGTTGTCTTTGAATAGGATCAAGGAATAGTTTTGGTAAATAAATAATCAAAATTGTGTTTGTATGCACGCAAGCATCAGTGTGGATATAGAAATGATTGTAAAAAACTTTGATAAATTTATCAACATAGTCGATGTCATAATGACGCTTTCGGGTTTTTATCTGTCGCAAGACTATTAAAGTCTCTCAGTACAAAGTTAAGGAACCCGCAGCCCTTCGACCCCAATAAAGGAAAGGTGAAACATGGTCAACACTAAACTATGTGGCTGGGGATACTTGAGTGAGCATGAAGTGTGATTAAATAATTGATATAGCTCTGATTTACGTCATTACCCTCTTGTTAGAGATAGTAGATTGATTGAAGGATTTCCGAATGTCAGAGGGGGATGTGTGATACAAGTAGGGCTTTATCTCTTATTGCCCTTTGTTTCCTAGTAACTCATACAACCCTTGTATATATCCCGCTAGTTTAGTATATTGCCTGTTAACTTGCTCAGCTTTGAGTATATTGTCTTTCTGTACATGTCCTACACTGTAAACACACACATGTCTCGATAACCTAGCCGTAACCTTTGACAACTCACTATTTATATATGTTCTTTACCTCTGTTTTTCGTATTTTTTTCATATTTCATGTCATTCCACAACTTGTCATTTTCTAGAACCAGTCTCAAACATCTTGTTTTCACCCGGGACTTTGACACCCTAGATTTATTCCCTGACAGGTGTCCAAACCAGTCATTTTGTTTGTGTAAATTATACTTATTTTGTTGATTTTGAAACTTTACCCGCTGATAAACTTGATATTGGTGTTTTCCACATCCTATCAGGCCAATAGAGTTGCAAATTGTCCAATTATCAAGGTAACACACTAGTTAACTGTCAACTGAACTGTTCATTATTGGAGAAAATAGCGAAATATATGGGCAAAAGTCCAGCCGTGATTTTCTTAAGTGTTTTACCTGCATTTAAAGCCCTTGTCCATTCAATACAATTGCGATGATCATATGACTGCTGCAGAGTTGCTGTACTTGACAAATCTCTGGTTTTAACTGAACACATGAGATGACAGGATAGGCCGGTGTGAATGTTCAACATCTTCACTTCCAGCTTTCTATGAACAATGGCTGGTTTATAGTGTATTTAAAGAGAGCTTGAATATTTTAAATGTACTGGACTGCTGTGTACTCTATTATAGTTGCATTTTATAATAGCAAAAATATCGGAGGTTTTGTTTTGGATATTTGAGATGCTTGGTGAATTATGACGTGTTTAGAGGCATGGCACGCAAAAACAAACTACAATCTACGCATTCTAGTATTCAGGGCTTGAAAGAGAAATTGTTTTATTTGCATCTAATCATAAACAACAAAAGTGGCAGTTTCCTTCGCAACCCTCAAATTACAACTTCTGAAATTAAATTAAAGTTTTGCGGTATCTGTCCAACTTGAAAAAGAAATTAAAAGCAGTAGAAAAAAACAAGTAAACTGCCTGAAGGCTTCACGTCCCAGTGCTTTCAGCTCATTCACAACTGATAAACACTATCCTTCAACAGTCATGTGATCTGAAACTTTTCATTCATAAAAAGCTAAAAGGCACACAAAATAGACATCCCTACCTGTATGTATACCATATATTAGCTGATTATATAAACGTAAAAGTTTAAACTTGCGTTAAAAATCAAGCTGCGGCAGGTTTGCATAAGAGATAGTAATTTTAGGGGAACGAAAGGAGACATCACCTGTCTGCCTCTATATCTGATTGCACTTAGGTTGTTTTGTTGGCAAAGACGGCTGAAATAAATAGAGGTGGACTGGTTAGGACTGAATTATATGTCTTTCCCGCTTCTCGAATCTTGTCTCAGTTTCATGACTTGTTTGTACACCTGTACGATTATTTCTCATTCATTGCTTTGTAAACATGACAGACTTGTATACTATGTGTCAGAAGCTCATGTGTAGATGGAGTGCTGTTTTACGTTGTTCTCTCCCGCAAACATACAAAATAGCCTTGTTAATACCCATGTTTCTTTGCAGGCTGAAATGCTAATTTTTGGTTGTTATTTGGTTGTATTACGCCATGATCACATTACATGGACCGGGGATATAGTGTATGACTCATCCCATATCAGATTTTTATACCTTGAGATTTTTATTTGCACTCGACAGCAAATTGCAAATGTACGTATAACTTGTCAAGATCAGCAGAATTATGTTTGAATGTAGGTTATTCACGTAGAGTTTGCAGTAAGATTGCAAATCTCTCGGTCGTCGCTAAATATTGAATATTACTTGCAGAGATATGCATCTATAGGAGACTGTATATATCGTGGCCTATATCGGATGCTCATTCATTTTCTTTTCAGTCATTCATTGAAAACTGTTCATGTCATAGATTGTAAACTAGATAGATCTGTTTGACCCTGGTGATATTAAGAAAGTTTGTAGTTTTTCATCAAACATAGTCTTAGCTGTGATGATTGAAATGTCAAAGATTTACAAATATCCATACACTCAATTTTTGTATGGAATCTAGATTTACTTTATGATTTCTGATTGACACTTTCTATACAAATCAAAAGTTGTCAGATAATCTTTTTGTGCCTATTATTGTTACATGTATTTTGTTTACAATTTGTGTGTTTGTCTACTTCCAGCACAAGACTCATTATACAAGGGTCTGCCCCCTCCCCCTCCACATCCCTCGGCCCTCGAACGACCGGCCCTCACACATTCACCATCAGAACATGACAGAGAATCGGTGGACCCTCGAGCATCGCCGGGCAAGGAGCTGCCATCCAAGATGAGCAAACATGAGCGCATCAAGGTCTGGTTGGAGGTATCCAAACCACCTAAGTACGAGAAAGAACCTCCCCTACATACCAGAGCAACAAACGGTTCATCTCAAATGTAAGTGTTCACTAACTGGTGATTGAATGCATGCACAGTATGTATGTAACTCCATTAAAGTGATATGATCATTGCTGAGGATTGTTGAAGCTTTTAATAGCTGTCATCATCACTTTTAAGTGTGAATTAACCTTTCTTAGAAGGTGATTGTAGAACCTCCGTAGAAGTCACCACTCGACAGATCAATGATGGATGGATTGTAATTAAAAAATAATAATCTTGTATACGATAGTTCTGTGGTTAACTTGGAAATGTGAAATCTTATATCCTGTCTCTGTACGACTGGAGCCAGTTGGCTAATGTGTGAACTTTGTTGATATATGCTCTAAATTGGTAACATCTTTAATCTTCAGTATCAAATCGGTCATGTGCTTTATTTCTAATGGCATGGATCTAGATTAACATTATCATTTCTTGATCTAATAAGTCATCTGACCTAGAATATCTTTGTATAGTTAATTCTCACCTTTAAATTGGGACTATTTTCTTGTTACTCAGATTAAGAGTCGGCAGGTAATCTCCACCAGGTTGAGGTGAGCGGGTGTTCATTCACCATTCATAGGCTTACTCTATCTTATCTGTGCGAAAAGGAAACTTTAATAAAACCCTTAAGATAAGCCCATTTTGCAAGACAAGAATTTCTGGCAACCAGTCATTGTGAATTTTGTTATCAGTGAGAATTTATAAATTAACACGTGTGGTTGGGCTTTAAAACAGTTCATGAATGGTAGGCAGTTAGACAAGTATGACTTTGCTGTGATGAATGCCTGACATAAGTACACAGTTGTCTCTGAAATTAACACACCGTATGAGGGACCCTCCGCGCTAAAATCATCACTCACAAGAAAAAGCCACTTATTTTTGAAATTTCTAAAATCCCATTTTCTGTTTCAAGCACGATAGATATTTTCAAGGAACAGTTATTTCAGAGACGGGCTGCCTGATGATCACTTAGGTTGATAATTGATTTCGTGGCAGTTTTTGCATGATTGTTCAATTGCTAAACGCCCAAACTTCAGAATGATTTTTATGTTAGTCTTTTCAATGTTGCGCAATTAACTACAATTGTCAAGCTACAAAGGAATGCGAAGTACTTGGGCAAAAGTATCAGTGAGAATGTTGGAAAGTAGTCTTGTGTTTCATGTTCCATACCCCTTTGAGATTCTTACAAATGGTAAAATTACTGAGGTATAAGATGACCCTGCGGCAGTCTTTGAATACACAGAATGCAAATTCAATGACATATTTTAAAGAAACACTAAGTATTTGAAAGTATAAGTGTTCAATGTTTCTAGCAATATGGTATAGAATACGCAGTCCCATAATTTATGTACATTAATGTAGACCTATTTGGCAGCAATATTTAAATGTATACCAATAATTAATGCAAGAATAGAATCAGCATCACAGAGTGAAGAACCTTGAGACTGCATGTTAAATTTGGCCAATCCTTTATTGTAATTGCACTGTCTGCCAATGATACTAGACGTGTGTTATTTTGTTGTTTTCGTGTCTGGCAAGGAAGTAGGGTTAAATGATATTATCCATTGATATGTTTCTGTAGAACTGAGTGAGAAGACATGATTGTAGTGTGTTTTCATAGGTGTGTCTTGTGAAGTATTGGTTTTGGGAGGATTACGTTCACACTAATATATCTGTTAATTGGTTTTCATGCATTCTTCAGATTGTGTTTTGATCTTGAAGTGTTTTACTGAGATAAAAGAGTGTGTCGATGATCACAGATGTACTTTATTTACTCATCTCTGACTCTTACTTCTTTATGATTAACTAACACTCTAAGGAACCCAGTATATTGCTTTGTCTTGGCCTATTTGCAGCCATTCTGTATGTACAATGCGGGGGTCTCGAGGCAAAAAACCATCCCCTCAAGTATCTACTAAAGTGGCTTATTCATAAAATGTTAATGGTCTTACAGAGGCAGCAACAAGCATCCTCCCTATCTGTGATGCACAATGTCTCCTGCATGTGGAACAAGGAGTGCAATAATGGTCTATGTATATATGAAACAAGTTGGCTACATAGAACAATGTTGTTGTTAGTCTTGAGGATGTACAGAGGCAACATTTGCTGCTGCTTTTGATGGCAGACCTCTCAGAGAAACAACTTGATTCTGTGGGTTCCAGACATGTTGGCAGAAACAGCAGAAATCGGGAATCTTAGTTTTTATTTTCCATCATTTTCCTCTGTCCTTTTTTTCTGCGGCAAAGATAGCGTCTGCAGCAGTGTGCATGCTCGTCAGGACTGCGTTAGAGATGGCTGGAGCTTGCGTAAGTCGAAAATAATATACATCACGATTTAGGTGTGCAATGCTTTAGGAGAGATAGAAAAACGAGATGTATGTGTTTGTAGATATAACAGAAGACTTGGTAGAGTAGAGAAATATCTGTAATCTTCATTCATAAACTGTTTAGACTTCCAAGGAATCAAAGTATCGTGTACACTGGGAGGCGGAGGCAGATAGCTTGTAATCTTGTCAGAAATAAGTCAGAGTTTCAACATAAACCTTTTTTTATTTTTTTATGTCAAAACCCAGAACTTTTTCCTTTAGTGTTAATTGTTCACACACGACTTATAGCGTAACCAGGTTTGTCTAGAAAAGCTTGTACTAATATTTTGGTTGTAATATTCTAGTTATAATAGGAGTAAATAGAAAACAGATCTTGACAAACCAATATTTTAAAACAGTCTTAATTGTAGTCCAAATACAAAATATGGCGCCAAAATCAAGACAATATTTCATTGCTTTTGAGCCTCCTTACAACATTTCCTGCAGTATTTTTTAATAAAATGACCTTAACCTTCAAGTTGAAATATGTGGAGAAAGCTATTAATTGCCTCTTTAAATCCTTCATGCATGAACGTAACAAGTGAGGCACTATTGTTACACCAGGTTTTCTTTTTAACCCATTTACCAACATTTTTCGAATATTTTAATGTCCCAAGAAGAACAGTAGAAGTTTTTTGACAAATTGTTTTGGCCTGTAACTTGTCAAGTAAAGTATAATGCCAGGTTTGTGTGGAATTTTTAATGGTAAGAAATACTTATACTCGGTCTGACATTTAAGATTTTTTATAGGGCAGTTTATATACAAATTTCAGAGTTTAAGGCATTTAGTGTAAAAATTGTTCGAAAGTGGTAATTTGTCAAATTGCGAGTACATATTCTGAAATTGTTCTTTTGATGAGAGTTTTCCTAGATATGATACAACAGGCTGTTTAATGAAGCGCTCATCACCAAACTGTTGTAAATGATTATGACAATAAATGCACACGTACATTAGTCTGTCTTTGAAATGTGTGTAAAGAAATATTCAAGATGTTGTACTAGAGTGGTGTAAATCTCAATGAATTATGCTGTAAGGTTAGAGTTCTTTCTCACTGTTAAATTCTAAGTCAGCTAGTCACCACACCTTTATTGTATGTAACCAAGCAGCAGTGTTTTCTCAGGTAAAGTTAATGAATTGATTCATCCGTAATGATATAATAGCACAATTTAGTTAGGACTTAGTGGTGAGCTTTTTCTCTGTCAAAATTGGCTTCAAGAGAAATATGTAACTGAAGAAACTCAAACACTAACTAAATTGGAACAATTCAAACATTTAAAGGAAAGAAGTTTTACAAAATAATTTTTTGGCATTACAGGGTTTAATAGATTTAATTGCGTTTATATTTTTGTCAAATTGATTCCTCATAGGTACTTTATTAAGAAATTGAAGACATATTGTAATTGCTAACTCTATCTCTATCCCTCCCTCTGTCTCTCTATCTCTATCCCTCCCTCTATCTCTCTCTCCCTCTGTCTCTCTATCTCTCTCTCCCTCTGTCTCTCTATCTCTCTCTCCCTTCCTCTCTATTTCTTTTCCTTCTCTCTGACAGATGGCTGATATAGAACTCGTGTACTGATTGACGCTTTAAGACTTATTACTACAATATTTTATATACATTAACCTTACAGTAAGCCCTTGAGGTCAAATATTAAATACACAATAAAAACATTTAATCCAATTTCATGGTCTGGATTATAACGATCTAACTGCTCCACTCACTCGATTGATTACCGATGTAAATATTTTGATTACTCATAAAACAAGGCAATAGACAAAATTATTAATGGAATATAGAGCCAACTTCTGACTTATATCTATTACAGATACAACATTTATTCTTTATGTCCTTAAATGTAACAATATACCTGTCATACTGATCTACGTAGATGTGTTTTTGCTACAGAGTTAGTATAGTTTTGTGTCATCTCTGTTAATTTAATAGACTTAACAAGCCGTACTGTAGTCTAGTTGCGTTGTATTATGTCCAAATATGGGCTAATACGGTTTAGTTTGTGATATGTAGTGTCCCTGGTGTAAACTACTTATAATCTGGGAGTTCTATCTACTCATGGGTGACAAGAGTAGGAGGTATATGGCATGGCATAGGTTTGTAGGGTTCTAGTAGACCATGCCCCACTGATGATTAAGTCTAAAACTCTGACTCATATTGGCAGACATCTAAAAGTGAAAGGTTTCTAAACACTGTTTGTTTATTGAATTCTAGAACCATAGGTATTCATATAGAAATGTTTTGAGGTATTTTTCAAAATGGTTTGTAACATGTTAAAGTCTTAGTGAAAACATTGTGAGGTGTTGTTATGGGTTGGAACTAGAGATTGGACATTTAACTTGAGGGTGATAACATATAGCTAAGGTGCTCCTCCTATAATTTCCCAGACAGCGTTGTTATCATACATATCAAAAAATGGCATGTCAATTTTGATAGTAAATCATTGTACAGTTGTATTGACAACCTTAAAACAGACATGGGGACCCATTTTCCAAGATAATTTTGAATTGAAGGAAAAATCAAAACAAATATTTTACCATGTAGGATTCTCAGCTATGAATCAGTGAGCATGCGATTATGGTTCAGGCAGATTAGACAGAAAGCTTAACTACAATGTAACACCTTTGTCTTACTTACCATAGCGAGAGGCTGATGATGTACATGTAGGATAATTGGAGTAAATGGTAATTAATTTCACATTAGCTGAATTAACTATTTTAATGTTGGACGTTGTTTGAAGCTATATTAATGAGCCTTTGATGCAATGTTTCTAGCTTTTATTCAAAAGTTCAGAAATGTTCTTTATCAAGACGATGCTTCTAATCAATATTTTTCGTCACTTTTGTCTACATGTTTGATTTATTGTGCTTTTTGTTCATATTTGTTTTAATGTTTTTTATTATAAGCATATTTTAATGTCTTTAATGGGTGGTGATCATTAAGATATATTTGATTTATGATTTTTTGCGAGAAATAGTTTCTAAAGTACAGGTAGCTTGGAGTCTAAGGGAGTGCCAGGCAGCATTCAAACTCGTTAACAGAAAAAATAAAACTTCGATGTAGGCCATAGGGGTATAAAAGTTTGAAAATTGTTTCACAAGAATATTAGAAAATAAGTAATGATTGGTAGAAGAAATTGATGGTAAGCAGGCTTTCATTGCTTTCAAATGTTCTGGAGTTCATTGTAAAGGCTTTAGATAATGTGGAAGAATGGACTGGTGCCAGGTTTGGGAAATTCATAGCAGCATCCCACGTGTTTCAGCAAGAGTGCAGCAAATTTAGTTTAACTGCACAATGAGCGTTGTCTAGACGCTGGAATCACATACAGGGAAGAGCTTGTGTATGTGCTGAAATTTGAATCATCTCTGCATCCATCACAGCTGCCAGAGTTATCCATGTTCTTATAGTTGTACGCAATCTGGAAATCAATTCTTGCAGGGTTTTGTTTGGGTGTCTCAAGTGGCCGTAGAATCAGATCTAGAACAATGAGTCGAACATTCAAACGAAACTCTTTAAAAGTACACTGATCATAGTTTGATGTTAATCCACGGTACCTATAGCTGCGTCAATGGTTTAATGCTGCATAGAAAAGTAAAGAAACTCTCAATTTAAGTGCCGTTCGTTTGAGTACGCTCTCATCTCAACTTTGGTGAATTGCGTGGCCTATTGTGACAAATGACTTATTCAACAACGCTCAATATGCTTTTTGTCTTCTTTCCAAATAAGACAACAGTATCAATGTCAAGGTCAGCGATAAAACTGTAGTCAAGTAGAACAAGAACATCTATGGAGGATACTGGTGAAAAAAGGCAACAAGATTAATCAACAAATTGGCTCGAAGATACCACCAGTGTTAGTGTAGAGTGCAGAGTCATTTGTAATAATCACCGACCACACAAGTTTTACCGTTTGCTACTAAAATAACATGACAGTCTTAAGTGAGAACATATTTTCCCAAGATTAATTTCTCTCACCGTTGTCAGGTCACATGACAGGAACGATGAGGCAAAGGCGTTATTTCATTTTTTTTCCGTAGCCTTAAGAATTTTATTCATTGACGCATACAGATTAGATAATTAAGACAACAACATGCCCGTGATTTCTAGATTTCCCAAACTTTAATCATTGTAGCTGTTTGATATGAACTCAGAGGTCACGGAGGCTTTTTCACATTCTTATATACAAGACAAGACCTGTCATTCATTGCTCTGATTTAGGAGTTATGTGAATTGTTAACACATTTAAATCACAGACCTTTTAATAGCTCCCACCATGTGAAAGACCAGTTAGAGTGTTCTTGTACTGGGACAGAGACAGACATTGGTTTGATAGGGTCGTAATTTCACTCAAATAATGTGAGAACCAAGGAAGAACTTGTGATTAAAAATTCTCACATGTCTTCAGACTATGTATACTTTTCTCATGGCCCGTGGAAATAAAGCCTTTAACATTTCAGCTCTTACAATTTGGAAAAATATGAAAATGAAAGTATTGCAGCGATTTTAAATAAATTTTCTTTTCAGGCTTTATGAACTCATATGCACTGAGAAACGGATGAAAAAAACTTGATTCATAACTTGAAGTGAAGTTTCGGTAAGCCAAGCTGATGAATGGTTTTGTGGTGAACACTCACTTGATTGTAGCAGGTTTCTCTATATAAGGTCGTTCTCACCCTTGGGCATATACGACAATTTATGTTAACCCAGTAAAGGGTGAAATATTATCTACACATGACTCACACAGTAAAAACTCTCAGCCAGTTGATATATAGCATACCATTAACAGGTTTGTAAGCCAAGCAAAGCACTTTCCCATCCTTTTAAGGGTAAGCAAGTGTTTGCAAGATTGCATAATAACCCATGGCAACCAGATGTTTGCAACAAGGCTGTTTGATGAGAAAGGTAACATACATTTTGAGAGATGAATGTGAAAGGGTTCTATCAGCTTCCACATTCAGTAGCAGTTAGAAACCTACTCCTTTCACCCGTCAAATTTTGACAAAGAAAGCATTACAATTCAGACCGGCTGTTAGTAGCTGTAGCTTGAATAATAATAGGTTTGTTCCCTTGTTGGTACCCAGAACCTGTACAGTGGACTAGAATCATGCAGATACTTATAAGCCAATCCACCATCCATCACAAAGAGTAGCAAATTGTC
>ENA-OREC01000569-OREC01000569.1-marine-metagenome-genome-assembly--contig:-NODE-569-length-15148-cov-13.255524_pt1 | contig 15148 bp, 9 predicted proteins | sample MGYA00248626_ERZ508543 | MGnify/ENA primary metagenome ERZ508543 (study PRJEB26211, sample SAMN05518279) | marine metagenome | isolation source: Puget Sound, Washington, USA | host: Bankia setacea... | reverse complement strand
TATATGGCTGGTACCCCCATACAGGTGAAGCATAGCATAATATCGGCTGCACCATAGCATCAAACAGTTTGAACGCCCCTTCCGGTGGAAAATAACCAAAGTAATTATGACATTTAAATTTAAATTTGAAATTGGCTGGTTGATTAAAAATGATATGATTGACTACTGATTGATTGGTTGATTAAATGATATATTAATTGATTGATGATATTGATTGAAAGGGTTTAATAAGATCGTCATAAGAAAAAAGGAAAAGGACAATACTCTCTGACATATCAAGAGCAATACCTGAAAGCAACGGGAGTGTTAGGTGAATTTGACTTACTTTGTTATCTTGTCGGCTAGCCATGTACGACGAAGCTAGACACAATCACGACAAACCAGTAAAAAGTAAATAGGAAACGACAGTCACGTGCGTTTATGAGGTCAAATTCCCATCATGACTAATATACTGTATATGTCTGATTATGTGTGCCGCAATATATATTTTAACACCACGCACGTTGACTTGGTTTGTTTGTGTTAATGCTAATTTAGTTTAGTTTAGTTGTGACGGAAGCAATTTTTTATATTATTTAATCACTTTTTTCCACTATGTTCCTAAACCAACTAATACTGAACGATGAGGGTACACTGTCTTGTTCAATGAGCTGGTGATCATGATAGTTGATTCGAGCTCACGATTCTCAATGGCATTATCCGCTACATTTATGATTACTTGGAGTCCGCTGCTCTTACCAATGGGTCCCTTTATTAATAACCAAAATGTCCTGTTTAGACGGTCTCTCAAAAAACAGAGAATCACTAATTAGACTCCGTCATAGAGATCACAAAATGCTTGTTTCAACGGGTCTAGCTTCTAAGATACGCTCGCGTTTCGATTACTTTTTGTCAGTCATGAGCATGTAGTTCAAGAAGTAGAGGGGTGCTTTCTGTAGAAGACCTTTGCTGGAGCGTATTCACTTTAAACGAAGCGCTACCTTTGAAAATCAACTACATGTACACAATTCTGATATACATCTTACATAATCTAGACCAAACCAGACCATGTCACAAAAAAATGAAAGTGTTATCAAAAAGACACGATCATGTGTGATTTGTGAATGAACATCCCACTATAAAAAGAATCGCTTTCATTGATAAACCAGTTTTAATTGCGCTTTAAGCACAGTTCGGGACTCATTTTAAAATTCAGAAAAATGAAGTGTGTTTTAGGATGTTTGGCTATTGTTCTGTGCCTAGCACTTGGTATGTATTATGTCATTTATGTCAGTGTAAGACAGTGCCATGATTGACAACAGCTTTAGCAGTACATTTCTATTAATACATTCGACTGGTTCTTAATATTCGCAAATGTACCAAACTTGACTACATTACTACAGTCCGCGCGCTTCAGCGCAGCGACACTTAAGAACACGACAACGGCGACGACGATGGCGACGTTAACAAAGACGACCAAGATGCCGATTGTGACCAAGACGATGACAATGACGATGGCGATGCCGACGATGACGATGACGAAGAACACGATGAAGACCATGAAGACGATGACGATAAACTGTCAATAAAAAGCCTCTTTCATCATTCAGTTATGACCATTATGACTGTCGAAATTTGCATCATAATAGAGCTATTGTATTAAGAGCAAATTTAGATTAAAAAAAGATATTGCAATTAGTAATAAGTAACTATTTAATCATATATCAGTCAGTAATAAGTGATGTTTTGTTTCCAGTACACAGTGAACAGTGTACGGTCGACACAGACTGTGTAAATACAATGTGTGCAGCTGGAGCCCACGTGATCTGTGAACATCCAGCAGGTGAAGGTATCGAACCGGATGGAGGACTCTGCACATGCGCATCCGACGGTAAACATTCTCTTTCTTTTATCAGGTTGGCTTTCTTTAGAACGATAATTCAGTGTTTAGAAAGAGTGTTCTCTCAATGTGTTTGGTATTTTCATTAAATTACCAAATGGAACTCTCTTTTTCTGATGAATCAAGGGATGTGCATTATGATTGGCAAAGCATTGAAGTATTTTCATATGTTTCGGTAAAATCTTTTAAAATGTTTAGATGGACATATATTATAACTGTTGTTTATATTGTTATATTTATTTCTAGTCTGCTACACGAGAGATGAATGCCTAGAACCAAACTATCCTGAACTAGAATGCGAAGATGAAAGACGTCATTGCTATGACAACGAGTGTATCTGCAGCAGATGGCCTTCTGTCGGCAGACGATAAAACACAGACTACTGATTTGTGCAATAGCGTGTCTCTATGTTTTCTAATAAACAGGATGCAATTTGATTTATTTATGACACAATCATGGCCTTTGTTACTTTGCTTTTTCTTGATGTATAGGTAATATAGAGACTGTATCCATGTAAGACAATATACCTAGGGTTATACATGTGCACTGTCAAATGTATCCAAGTATGGACAGCGATGTATATGATGTCATGGATAAATATCTTTATTCCAACAAACGATATATGTGTCTAATTTGAAATACAATATCGATACATGTTTGACTGCAATGACTAACCAAAAGCATGCAAATTCAATATCTTAACAAAATATTCACCACTCCGCAAAATCACTGAAATCTATGACACACTATGTATTTAAAAAAAAAGGATATAGAGGCATCACGAATTTAACACATTCTAACTAAAACTGACACTATGACAGAATTAAATAAGCGACGAGAAATTTGAGCACAGAGTAAACGTGTTTTTTGTACAATTAAGAGTAAAATACTGATAATGTATAAAGAGAAACACTACCACTTAAACTTAGATATACCAATTTGAACGTCTCGATGACAAGCGCCTTCTTCAAGGTAAGTATATTAACAACAAACCAGTACATTTCATGTGTGCAATAATTAAATGTTATAGAGCTGCTTTCGGGTTAAATGAATACAAATTTACAAATATTTGGTCTGAAAAATAGTTTGACATCAAAATAACACTAGCTCAATGTTAACGGACAGATACAGATACACAAACATATACACATACACATACACATACACATACAGATACATATACACATACACATACATATACACATACATATACATATACATATACATATACACATACACATACACATACACATACACATACATATACACATACACATACACATACACATACATATACATATACATATACACATACATATACATATACACATACATATACATATACATATACATATACATATACATATACATATACACATACACATACATATACATATACACATACACATACACATACACATACACATACACATACACATACACATACACATACACATACACATAACATAACTTTATTTTTTCCCGAAATTGTACATAACAATTACATGGGTATATACAAAATGAATCATAGAATTAACAGTGACATGGTGGAATTTAACACAGGTAGTTGAAATATATTCTTCTCTCTACATATTTGTTTCCTTTCGTGTTGTTGCCAATATCGTTGACCAGTTCGCTGTGTGCACTGTGTGACATTGAAACACTACTTCAAAATACTTTATATGGCAACGAGGAAATGTGGTCTGATTACCGAGTCAAATTTAGTACAGTCTGATAGTGTTTCAGTTTTGATTATGAATGTATGCTTCACTAGCTTAAGACAGTTGTCCATCCATCGCAAATTATCAAACTCAACTAAAATCGCACACGCAAGTAAAAGCAAAAATGTATATTAATATATCCGACCATTTTTTTCTTCTTTTTTCTAAAAACAATTATATAAGTTTTTTGGGGGGATGGGGGGGGGGGAATATCACATTTTTGATGACAGTGATACGCGTTGTTTACCGTATCTCGCTAAGATATTTGATTCCAACTTTGTTTCATCGATCGTTTGACTTGTAAAGTAATGCTTTAAATCAATATATGTACATGCATTATTTTAAAGTGTTAATTAGGGGAATAACGATAGTCGACATACCACGATTGTTGCAGGCACGATAGTCAATAATCGATTGCTATTTCACACTATCGATAATATCGCCGATAGTTGAGACAGCTATCGACTTTTCCGATAGTTGTCTTTGCGGTTTGAAGTTGATTTCCTTTCCCCCAAAAAACCAGGGGATGTTTACATCACGGTATAGATTAAATTGCACACGACAGTGTCTCGTAATAGTTCACAAACTAAACAAATGACGTGCTTAACATTAATGATTTATGTTTTGTTAATTATGAATAGTATCGCAATAGTGAAGTCAACTATTGATAGTCTATCGTGATAGTACTTTTGACTATAGATAACTATCGTGATAGTAAATTTGGCTGCAATAGTCAGCCCTAGTGTTAATATGTGGTTTTATTAGAGCATGTATACTATTGACCGTTCCACATTCCTATAAGGTCAAATATGTGATAGTGATAAAACAGGTTAGTGGTTAAATAGACGAGCTTAAATGTTTCTGCGTGAGAACAAAATCGAAGAATCCGTCTGCTGTGTGCCATTTCTGGTTTATGACAGACACACATACATCTCATGCATGACTTAAATATATAAAGTACATCATATACACAATAACTATACAATGCAATGGGGAAGAGTGTGTACATACAGACAAGAGTATGTGTCTGTCATGATACTGAGTACAGTTCGATTCAGGTGGAAGCAAACAAGTTGATTAAGACTGTGAAGTCCCGTTATGAAGAGAAATTAAACTCGCGTGATAGAAAGATAGTCGTAAAGACGTACATACATCGAGACAAGTTTAGCCATGTGTTTTATATAGGAGAATACACTAGTGCCACTTTATATATTTGAACCGTTCACATTGGTTCTGTGTTTTCGTCTAGTGTACTACTTAATTAGCTCATACATGTAAATACGTACACTACGTTTATATATGCTCAATGTTCATGTCCACAGTATTCGGTTGTTTTGGAATTTATATTGTACTAATGTGTGTACATGTACTCAATAACTGTTATGTTTTTGTTTTTTGCAATGTACCCTCCGGGATAAAGGATATCATGGCTTCATTGTGTCAGTATCACATGTATATAAATCAATTGCTCTTGCATGTATATTCATTCATTCATTAATTTATTGGTTGATTAGTTTGTTAGTTAATTAATTGATTGATTAGTAAATTGGTTAATTAAATAAATGATTGATTGGTTGATTGATCGATTGAATGATTGATAGATTGATTTTTTTATATATTTTTTTGATTTGTTTTGATTGATTGATTGATTGATTGATTGATCGATCGATCGATCCATCCATCCATCCATTCATTCATTCATCCATCCATCCCTCCATCCATTCATCCATCCATTCATTCATCCATCCATCCATCCATTCATCCATCCATCCATTCATCCATTCATCCATCCATCCATCCATCCATCCATTCATTCATTCATTCATTCATTCATTCATTCATCCACTCAAAACCAAGTCAGTTAGTTGGTTCGCTGCATGTAGTGCATAAATCTTATGTACGACCGGGAGGACAATACCAACTAAAACACAAAGAAATTCATCAAAATAAAGTGATGTCAGTTAATTTGTCAGGCAGAGTTGTTGATGTTAAGTCCTTTCATTGTAATCATTCCACCAAAGGCTCTCGTTGTTTCCTTGAGAGAGAACTGTACCATATTCTCTTCACAATCGAACTACAATTTGAGTATGGTAAATTAAGTGATTACACAACTTCAAAGTGGCGGTATTTCGTTACAAAGGTGTTTTTGTAAGCCTACTAACGCTGTAAAGTGGATTTGTCGCAAAGAAGGGTGAACGCTTTCATAATTTGTTTGGCGATTAGGCCTACATGTGTTTTGTATTTACGTAACTTCTAACTGTTACAAAAGCGAGGTCCGCATATCGACCAAAATACCAGAGTAAACCGTCTTTGCGACGAAACACACGAACAACAAAACTTGTCAGTCAGTTACATAACATAAACAAAGCCTCGCAGATGCCTTAAATGTATCTGATAAGAAATGATATGCATCATTTAGGTTACACAATCTAATAAAACTAGCTCCATACGAATACTGAGTGTAAGCCTAGACCGTTCACATTTTGTTTCAACCTATGTTTTCTTATCAGGAATACCGTACACAACATGTTCAGATTTTGTATATTTATGTCTAATTTATGTTGTTGACAAGACAATAAAATGATGTATCGAAATTCACAATGGCTATGTTTCTTCTATTTGTGTAACACACAGAAACTCTTTATGTTACTCTGCGTTGTGTGAAGGTTGTAAAAACTCGTACATACTGCAAAACCAGGAGTGTTACATATACACTCGTCAGGGATCGTAAATGTTTCTTTCAACATCTATCTATTTATCTTCCAATAATGTCAAACCCCTGCTGGGGACCTAGACATAGACAAAGATATCTCAGTACTCCTTCCCTGGCAAAAAGTCCATGTTTTTTGCATTCTATTGTATCAAAAATAAGAATAAAAATAAGACTGTATATTGAAATACAACCACACTCTGTTCAGTAACTATGTTGTTAATTAATGTGTTTAATTTAAATGTTTAGAAAAGTCAATGACAACAAATGATATACTGATTGACATAAAGAAAAAAGTTAAAAACAAGTTACGGTGATTTGATGGGAGCGCCGGGATCTTTCGCTAAATCGTCAAACCGTAATCCTACTTTCGGTTTATATAATATCACGCATGCGCACTATTACTTCCTAAAATAACAAGATGGCGAGCTTGTTGAAGCTGACGACCAATGCCGCACAAAAATGCTGTATACAAAATGCAGTAAGTATTGATTATTTTATTAAACACTTGATAGAGATTCAACATAAATAGACAAAGTCGCATGCAAAATTTGGTATCAATTTGATTCTGAATTAATGATTTATTGATAAATTCGTTGCTGTCAGCTGCAAAGGTGAAGGTCGTCATTTCATAATAAAGGTTGCTTTTGCAAATAATCTTTTGATGGCATGAGTTCTTACATATTTATGGAGCAACGTCTGTTTATATTAAATCTATACGTTTGCTGATGTTGATAATCTGTCTCCAAGATGTCGCAAATTCGTGTTCGTGCCTTTGTCCTTGGAGTTGACGTGCACATGAGTTATTGAATTTGAGGGTCAAGGCTAAATCTGAGTAAACATTCTAAAAAATACACATTTTTGCTGAGTATTTCTCTGTTAAGAACGATCCCTTTATTATGCTTAACAGCCTTAACTGACCACATTGTCCCAACATAGTACATGCAGTATACTTCTTTCATAGTGACTTGTGGTTGCTTATTCAGTCACGGTTGTATACACAACTTCGCACAGTTTAGAGCTTCAATGAGCACAAAGTATTTTATTATTTGCTTTATTGGTAAACTGTTTACGGTGTTTTTAATTTCACCACGTAGACAATAGAATGAATGTCAATTTAAGGTTTAAGATTCACTTATATGACCTTATGAGTATATGACCACGCGTGTACAAGACGCACCCCCGGAATTGGACAAATATATTGGCAAAAAGCCCTAATTGCATGTATAAGACGCACGTTGGTAAAGAAGTATTGCGAAAAAGCTAAAATAATTTGATGTGAACCCCATTATAACACGGTCACCACGTGACCCCCATGTATAATGTGTCAGCAGTCGATCGATAACCTTGAACATACAGTTGTATACACAATGCAAGCTCCCTGTGTATTTGCTGGCCAAGTTTGACACCAGTTAATCTTTCCTGGGGCGGTGTCAATAGGATTCTCGATATGCAAGGCTTATGTAATCGGGAATCATGTGTAATTTTATTTTTACAATGCATTGATTTTACGTAGACACGAATAACAGTTACTAATAATTTCGCCATTTCATAACCATAAAGAGAATGTCGAAAATATCGGCGTTTGGGATCAATTTCTTATGATTTGTAAACTTGAAAAATTCCAATAGCATGTATAAGACCCACCCCGACTTTGAGACAAAACTATGAGGAAAAAAGTGTGTCTTATACACAGACGTATACGGTACAAATAATTTTACAGGGTACTTTAACATGTTAAACTTCACTGTTTGCCTTTTTTATCCCATAATTTAAAAACAAATGTGGGTTAATAATAAACAAATAAATGGGTACATACATAACCCCTACTCAAAGCATCTTATCTGTTTATGGGATTGAAATGTACTAGTAATTTGAAATTCAGACCTGTCTAATTATGCCCCTTTTTCAACAGGTGTCAGCATCTGCAATAGGCAACAGAAATTTCTCCTTCAAGGTATTTGGACAGAACAACACTAACAAATCTGCCAGCTCTGGAAAACAGGTAATTTGTGCTTTATCCTATTATTTCTTCAATGTGGAGAAGTGCAGCAGTGAGGGGTGAACTCACAAGGGTTATTTCTGCTTCATTATTGGATAGCATTAAGAACCCTTTGCTTTCATACCTAGAGCTAAACCTTTTGATGGCATAACAGCAGTTTTCAGTTCTAACCATAGAAAATAGTACATGATGTTAACTGAACTTGGAAAATATGTCTTGCTGTTTCTTAGCTAACCGTTGAAAAGGGAAAATTCTTCTAGTTAATTTTTTCTGTTAAAAGTGTAGAAAAACAATTCTTGTCAATTTTGTTTTACCAAATTTCATTCAGATACTCTTTAATCTGCATGACTGTCTTTGTTTATTAAATCCTAAGAACAGTGTTTGAAATAAGTTTGTTAGTTTATTGACAGAAATATGTTAATTGGCAATAGTTGTGCAATTTGTGAATTGATTGGACCATATTTGCTTGTTATAAATTTGATTGATTCCGCTGTGACTGAGCCCCATGTTTCATCCATTGTTTCAAGTTATCCAGAGACTACCCAGTCATCGACCATACTTATGATGCTGTTGTTGTTGGAGCTGGTGGTGCTGGACTCAGGGCTGCGTTCGGTCTCGCCAACGAGGGATATAAAACTGCTTGTATCACAAAACTGTTTCCCACACGTTCACACACAGTAGCTGCACAGGTAGGCATTTTTTTAAATAATTAAATTCCACAAACAGTTTTAAATCGGAGGGTCAAATCGTGATTTTTATTTGATTCAGGTAAATTGATTATCAGTTAACATGTTTCATTTGAATGGTTCCATACTGTTTAATTGTCAATATATTTGCTTTTTAAAACAGCCTGTGGCCATGCATTCTTTATTTTTGTTGCTCTCAATTTGTACGAGTTCACACCCTTGTTAATATGCTCATGTAGTTAGGTCATAAAGGATTGTTTTATTGGATATCAAGGACAATAATATATATCAATGGAAACATAAGATTAGATATTCCTATAACATAAAGAACATAATTTAATGCCTTTGCCAATAAGAATGCACATATCTTTATCAAATAGAATACAATTGTCACTATTTAATGTGAGAAATAAACCTACCAAAATGGGAGAGCACTCATGTAAACTTACAGAGCTGTGCATTACACTAAAAGACAGAATAGTTTTGACTATGTTAAAACTCTCAATGTTTCCAATGTTTAGGGTGGAATCAATGCAGCACTTGGGCATATGGAAGAGGACGATTGGAGGTACCATTTCTATGATACGGTAAAGGGATCTGATTGGCTGGGAGATCAGGACGCCATCCATTACATGTGTGAGGAGGCACCAAAGGCTGTCATTGAAGTAAGTTCAGTATTTCTTTGTATAAACTCACAAATAGTTCAAGACAAAAAAATGGTGGCAATTTTAAATGTTGTTCAAAGCACGCCATTAGCGCCTAAAATTCCGTCAAATACTGAAAATAGGAGTCAGATTAAAATATTTAACTTTCATTTCTTTTGTGTTCAAGCATACTTGTTTATCTTCGTTAGTTGATTACACAGTTACTTACACATGCTACTGTACATAGCAAGAGATAGGTCAATCCAAATTGTGTTTTCACCAAACATTTTTTTAATAAACAACAAGATAATCATTATTGGGTAATGGAACTAAAAACAATTGCAGCTGTAACTTTTATTGAATGTAAAATACGTTTAACATAAGAAGTTAGACAAATTTCTAGAAAATATTTGCGAAATACTTGTTTATTTTGCAATGGAGAACTATCACATTATTATTAACGAGTTCCTTTAACTGATATGTTGCTTGTCAAGAACATTGTTCAAACTTTTATTTACATTGTGTATTTGCAATTAAAATTGAGCTTATTAATCCAGCAAACAATAATAATCTGAGAGGAGTTTAACAAATGTCACATGCTTTTCAGCTTGAGAACTATGGTATGCCATTCAGTCGACTGAAGAATGGAAAGATTTATCAGAGAGCTTTCGGTGGACAGAGTTTGAAGTATGGTAAGGGTGGACAGGCTCACAGATGTTGTGCCGTGGCAGACAGAACTGGTCACTCTCTACTCCACACACTGTATGGGAGGGTAAGTTGACTGGTTGTCACACATGTTGATAGTCCACGTACTGTTATAGTCCATTAAAAGCTTGTTGATATTGAGACAGTACAAGGATTTCTATATTCCAGATCCTGCTAATCATATATGTACATATGATGAAATTATTAATTTTAACTCTCTATCAGTCTTCAATGCAAGAAGAGATGAAGTTTTATAATCTACAGTGTGTTTCTCTCCTCTGATTTTACCATCCTCTGTTATAAGAAGTATTGAGACTATGTTCTACTATCTTACACCCTGACTGAGATGTTGATAATATTGTATTTGAATGTATTAATCTCCTTTACTTGCAGTCGTTGAAGTACGACACTCATTATTTCATTGAATATTTCGCCTTGGATCTGATCATGGAAGACGGAGAATGTAGAGGAGTTATTGCCCTCAGTTTGGAAGATGGTACAATCCACAGATTCAAGTCCAAGAACACAATCCTTGCCACTGGGTAGGTTGAGACTTCATTCGTTAACTGAACACTTTTTCCAGGAGGCCAATCATAAAGTACCTTTTTTTCTAAATATTCCGACGCTTGTTATTCATAGTCCTTGTTTGTTTGTGCACCAACCTGAATTACAGTACTATCAACTCTTAAAATTAAGTCCAATTCCTTAAATTCCCCTCTGACTCGTGATGAAACTTTCCTTAATTGACAAAATAAGACTCCAGCTTGAATTTGTGCGAAAAAAGATTTCTGATTTTATTTAAGTTGATCTACTTTTCTATATTTGTCATGCAGTGGTTATGGTAGAGCTTATTTCTCGTGCACCTCTGCTCACACGTGCACTGGTGATGGTACAGCCATGGTTGCACGTGCAGGTCTGCCAAATGAAGACATGGAATTTGTACAGTTCCATCCCACAGGTAATGACCACGCCATAAGTAAAGACATGAAGAAGAGTTCACACTTATGGTTCAAAGTCTATCTACTCTAGTCAGTGAATGAAAAAATGCAGGGAGATGAATCTTAACAGGGTGATTGAGATAAGCATGATCAGAAATGTTGTAACTTTCCGTGCTCTGAAGACTGAGAAATGCATTGCAGAGATTGCCACACTTGTCCCTCATTCCAAAACATAGGGACAAGTTGTTTATTTCTTGGATTATAGGGTATTAGCGTCCAAGATTGTGTTATTAAAGTGATAGTCAACCTAATACAAGTCTATGAGCTTAGATGAACTTGGGATGTTTTTTAGAAATATGTTGACTTTTTAAAATTAATAAGGCTTTAAATTTAACATAATTGCTGTTACAGGTATCTATGGTGCTGGTTGTCTGATCACAGAGGGTTGCCGTGGTGAGGGAGGTATTCTACTGAACTCTGAGGGTGAACGTTACATGGAGAGGTATGCACCCACAGCTAAGGATCTCGCCTCCAGAGATGTGGTGTCTCGTGCCTCAACCATTGAAATCCGTGAAGGAAGGTAAGTCACGGGTTTCTGTCTTATCTCACAAGTCAGGAAAATATCCCTTGTCTTTATGCCTTTACAACCGTGTTACTGCATCAGAACAGTTGTATGTCAGTGTCTCATACGTTATGGCAGTGTGAGAGTGTAAAAAGTGTGTAGCTGAACAATTGCAGAGAATCAATCATATAAAAGTGCTTAAATACAAGAATGGTTTTTAATGCAGGAATTGAAATTATTAATCAGTAATGTTCTCTCTTGCTTCGACCATATCCGATGATGAGAAGGATTTATTGTAATCAATATTTGGTTAGATCACTGATTTTGTTTTTCCCATTGAGATGTATGCACAATGAAGCTAATATGGCCATCGGCAGGATCGTCCAACATTGATCTTTATAGCAAGTCAATCTAGATAATAAGAACATGTGAAGTTAATAGTTTGGAACTGAAAATGGTGTCTTGATAGTGTAGTTATATTGTACTTACGTTTGTTTTACAGAGGTGTAGGACCAGAAAAGGACCACGTCTATCTGCAGCTCTCCCATCTACCAGCAGAGGTCCTTAAAACACGTCTACCAGGTATTTCTGAGACAGCTATGATCTTTGCCGGTGTGGATGTGACCAGAGATCCGATACCAGTCTTACCCACTGTGCACTATAACATGGGAGGGGTACCGACCAACTATAAAGGACAGGTCAGTGTTACAGCAAACAATGTTCAAATAGTTTAGCGCTGATTTTATTATACAAGCATTTATTCAAAGATGAAAAAAAACATATGTTTTCAACTCTTTTTGCATATTTACTGGTAGTAAGTTTTTAAGTATGTTGCTAGCTGTCAAAGACTTTTTTGTGTGGAAACTTAACAACTTTATATGTGTCCAGGGAGTTAAATTGTTGAATATTCTTTTCAATTATGATTTTTCAAGGCCCCAAACTTTAATTCAATTTGTATTTTCTGTTTACATTATTCTGTTTACATTATTCTGTTTACTATTCTGTTTACAGAACAGAATATTATTAAACTGGTTATTATTTTACAACTTAACCTGAATGTAGAATGTTAAAGTAGACCTTATGGATTTTATATATATGAGAATTAAAACTATTGTACCTTTGATGATAAAATGAATGTATCTTTAATGTCTCCTTTTATCTCAGGCAATCACACATGACGGTAAAGATGAGGTTATCCCTGGGTTATATGCCTGTGGAGAAGCTGCCTGTGCCTCTGTCCATGGTGCTAACAGACTTGGCGCCAACTCTCTCCTAGATCTGGTGGTGTTTGGTCGTGCTTGCGCCAATACGATCATTGCTGAGAACAAGCCTGGAGACAAAATTGGAGACATCAAACCAGTAAGTAGATCTTTGTGTTATACAAGTCTGACTAGATAATCAGGCTGATCCTCTATCAAGAACACATATTTTCGGTCAAATTCAAATTATATTGGTCTTGCTATAAATACTGACTCTCCATGAAGAATCTTTTCTGAATGGAATAGAATGTATTAATGAATAAGCTTTAGGTTATACTGCAAGGTAAGTATGTGAGATGTTTGTTAGAAAACTCCTTGATTGAACTTGGTTTGGGAAGACTTATAGAACACTAACAATATGATCTACCGTAGAATCATTGTTATTCATTCGTCCCTAATTTCATGAATTTTTTGAGTCAACTAAACCAAGGAGCTCAAATGTCAACAATTCTAAATTTCAAGAATTCTCAAGGAGTACATGTATAAATTTTGCAATCCACACAATGTCGGTTTCTTTAAAATGCTTTATGAAAACCATGGAAATTTATTCCAACAATTGTTTTTCTCTACAGGATGCAGGAGAAGAGTCTGTGGCCAACATTGACAAACTTCGCTTCGCTAACGGCACTGTTCCAACTGCAGATCTCCGTCTACGCCTTCAGAAGACCATGCAGAATCACGCAGCCGTGTTCCGAGATGGTCCAACACTGAAAGAAGGTGTGAAGAAAGTCTATGCACTTAATGAGGAGCTCAAGGACTTAAAGGTGGGAACTTTGTTTTATAAATAGTATCTTCTGGTGTATTGGGGCGGTATTTGGAGAAGGGCAGTTTGGCAGATATTGAGTTATTGTTGTTTTGCTAAGAAGTCATCTGCTGCAATGTTGTTCCTCTTGGAGACATCTGACCTGAACATGACCTTGACGTCTGTACGTCCACCCAAGCCAGCATTTGGAACGTTTGGGTTTATATTTTGCATGAAAACTGTTGATAAACTCATAAAAGGTTTTTTAGGGGTTAGGAAAGTGTTATTATGGGTTTATGTAAGCTCATAAACGCATCTGTACCAGCAAAATAGCTCACAATATGCAGTGTTGGCACGTCTGTCCGGTACCTTGTTAGGCAAATAACTTTAAAATTGCTGGTAGCATTTAAATAAAACTTGGTACATGGGATAGATGACAATGAGGGGAATGGCAGAACCCAAGGACCATAATCTCACCCTTTATATTTATTGAGTTATCTCCTCTTTACCATTTATTTTTCCTAATGGATGCCTGTCCGAGTCATATCTTTGAAAGTACAAAAGGGATTAAAATGAAACCATAATCCTACCCTGTATATTGACAGAGTTATTTCCCTTTATCAATTTATATTTCATAATGGTTGCTTGTCTTGGAAAGTAATTAAACTTGGTACATACATAGATGTTAATGACAGGAAGTGCAGAAGACAAGAACCATAATCCTATCTTACATTTTACTTGAGTAATCTCTTTAATTATTTTCCTAAAGGTTGTTTACTTTATCATGTCTTGGTGTACAAGTAGTGTTTGATTACAAGTTCCGCCTTTTATAGACAATAGGCATTTGGGGAGCATTCCTCGCTTCAAGCAAATTCCTTGTTTTCTTGTCAACCACAAACCACGACCAATTATATAGGTATTTTACTATTTGACAGTTGCACGATAGAGGTATGATCTGGAATTCTGACCTGGTGGAGACGCTAGAGTTACAGAACTTGATGGTGAACGCTCTACAGACCATTGTATCAGCTGAAAACAGGGAAGAAAGTCGAGGGGCCCACGCAAGAGAAGACTTCAAGGTAGGTGTCACTGTGCACACAATCAACCGGATCTTTAGTACTGGTTGGTTCCAGGAACTGATTTAAGAGTGATTTAGATAAGCGAAATGACTTCTTTCACATTTAAACTATAAGGAAAAAGTAAAAACTACATTATAACTACATCTCATTCTAAACTGATGTTTCTGAAAAAGCTGAATTCTTAATTATGTATAGAATTGGACCCCCACCCCCCCCCCCCC
>ENA-OREC01000568-OREC01000568.1-marine-metagenome-genome-assembly--contig:-NODE-568-length-15155-cov-12.363443_pt1 | contig 15155 bp, 3 predicted proteins | sample MGYA00248626_ERZ508543 | MGnify/ENA primary metagenome ERZ508543 (study PRJEB26211, sample SAMN05518279) | marine metagenome | isolation source: Puget Sound, Washington, USA | host: Bankia setacea... | reverse complement strand
CATGTGTGTAAATACTATTTGGGAATGGCCGTAACTAAGTTGAACAGAACGTGTGGCCAAACCCTTTACCTATAAAATGGTAATGTGTATAACTGTTGATATATAAAGGTAATAAAATATGTTTAAATTAAATAAAATAGCGATTCCGATGAATTTTATGTATGTCCGCGATAAGGATTTTCAGCACAATTTTTATATAATTTTATAAAATAAAACCTTGATTCCGATAGCGCATTCCTTGTAGAGTAATTCTACCAACTTTCATCAAAATCGGTGATGGTGACGAATTTGGCCTACAACGTGTCCTTTTAACATATCCGGAAATTACTGGAGAGTAACGACATAATTTTCACAAATAAATAGTTCAAGGAATTAGCATACATATATTATGATAAATGCTTCTAATGAAGCAATATGTGCTAAGTGTTGAAGAAAATCCCCCACAAACTTCGTTTACCTTCTTTCAAGTTGCCGGCAAGTACGTAACATCTTTTAAGACTAAACTAACCCGTCAAATATTATGTTTGACGATTTCAGTATATGCTTATTAGGATATAGGACCGAGTTGAGTTGTCTATATCTTTCACAAGAGCATACTTTTCTACACACTGTGTATTTATGAATATGTATTTGTCGTTGTTGTTGTTGAAGTGAAGATCCCTCTTTAAGAGTCATTGATAACGTATAGTGAACAAATCATCAAGAATTTGGATATCAATATACCACAACGTATAACACATAAATACCACACCGTATAACACATAAATACCACAACGTATAACACATAAATACCACACCGTATAACACATAAATATCACACCGTATAACACATAAATACCACAACGTATAACACATAAATACCACAACGTATAACACATAAATACCACAACGTATAACACATAACTACCACAACGTATAACACATAAACACAACAACGTATAACACATAAATACCACAACGTATAACACATAAATGCCACAACGTATAACACATAAATACCACAACGTATAACATATAAATACCACAACGTATAACACATAAATACCACAACGTATAACACATAAATACATACAATTATATCGTCTGACACTAGTTAATTTCTTCTCGTTTGGTACTGAACAACCAACACTGCTGTATAATTTCTCTCAACATACGTTATATGTTTCAATTTATTTGGCAAATGTTAAATAATTAGGTATTGGTCAAAGGAAACATAACTGTAGTTGACATAGTGTTAACCGACGATTAAATGGTATTACCTGTTTAACTGTTATACTGTATTGTTAAATCAAAATGTGACCTAACCCTAACCCTAAAGCTACTTGGCTAAATATTTTCTTTCGATAATTACATATAATTGCCTTTGTTTTAATGATAATACCTGATTGCTATTTCAAATGTTTATACTTCAGATGGTCAACACTTAGCGTTCTTCTCTGATGAACCATCTTCTATCGAATGGTAGTATGTAGGCACGGATAAGACGAGAACAGACACTGTCCAAAGAAGTACACTTTAGTTGTACTGTTCGCTACATCTATCAATGTGGATGATGCGATTGAAATCGGGTTTCAACAACTTGGGCTTATTAGCAACAATGACGATATGCTGCTATACGCCGATAACTCTGAACCGAGTAAGTTGTTTTGGTTATATAATTCTCTTTACTGGATTATTAAATGAAATTGGTGTATGTACTAAGTTGCGTTGAATCATATCGTGTATATCAGAAAATGATGTTTTGGGGGAAACTATAGTAAGAGGTTCACATGAATGTTTGCCGAGATGTACTATTTTAACTCTTGCTCCATACATGTAAGAATGAAAAGTATTGAACGATTAATATCGATAAGAAAGTTGATGACATCATACACTAGTCTGTATGGTGTCTTATATGTTAAGTGCTGTAAGTATTATATTCTATTTACTTGACTTTAAACAAATCAAACTTGAAACTACATGCAATGTAGGTTATGCTATTTTGTTAATTTATATTTATTTTCAGGTCCTTGCCACGACTAGATGAACTAGGTGATTACGGAACTTGGAGACCCCTTTCACTTTAGTTAACTCTGATAAAAGCGAATAAATATGTTGTCTTCAATTCTGGCTTTGACGCAGAAGTCTAAAAGTATGAGCAATTATAGCTACCAATTAAAGTACTATGTGTTCTGTGTTTGACTCACATGTTCATATGTGCCACTAGTATACATTAACAACTTGAATATACGACAGCAGACTTAAACTTGCGTCTTACATAAACAGCTTAAGTTTGTGTTGCTACATGCTGTCCTACATGTAAGATAGTAGTTGAGAAGTTATCATAAGTGTTGTAACGTCCACACGTATGGACCTGTACGGACGATAGCTGTTTTGCCGAATATATAATATGCGAATCCGATCTGCTATCAGGACAGCATACACTTTTTATCCATGACATATGAAGTTAATTAAAATGAATCGTTCCAAAAAATGCACTTCCTCTATATGAAGAGAATCCCAGACCAGTAAAGTGTCTAGGTTAGCACACATGTTAGAAGTGTCATTTGGGCATAAGTCCATCCCAGTAAAGTGTTAAAAGCATGTTTTGATGGCACAAGCTTAAGTCGAATTCTGCTGTTTATATTTTGTTTTATTTTTACAAATTGTGTGTTACTAAGAAAATCAACAAAGCCAAATATTATCGAATGTAATTGAAACTTTTTTAAAACGGTAAACAACTTAAACACATGCTCCCGTGATTTCCCCCTATACACAAAGAAGGAAACGAGTAGTGGTTTATCCTAATGGTTGATAAATAGCTGTTACATTTACCTCCCTCGTATATGTTATGAACAAAAATACACTATCACTATGGAATGCGACGTCACATGATGTAAACATAGTAGTAAAACTGACCTACTTTCGATTTGATCGTCTTCGAAGTACAAACACACATATAATCATCATGGCCACCATGGAAACAGGCACAATTTGCAACATTCGTGGTTCGAATGACGATTGGAGGGTCATTGGGAAACGTTTTGATGGTCTAGTATTCCGGATGTTTCTGTCCGAGAAATGCTACACTTTATTTTTGACGCTGGTTCAGTAGTTTTCAATTAGAACTTGCAAGGCCGAATCATATCAATCGAAAGATTGAGACATTTAAAAGGGTTTTAGTGATGAAAAAGGCACTAGTAAAGTTTAAGCACCGCAAAATCGTCTTTGTAAAAATTGAATCCAGACGCTAAGACGCTATTAGTTTAATAAACGCATGTAAGAAATTATACAGGGATCACAAGAAATAATCAACCAAACGACATCATGTCAACATAAGCTTTCCAAACACCAGTGCAACACATTGGAGAGGTACGGTTGTGTTGGAATCGAAATGAAGCATCTGTACCCGTGAATTGTTACTAGAAATCCACGTGTTTTGAGAGAAAATGAAAATAAAACGTGAGAAATACTAAATGTGTGTTCTTTACCGGAGTGGGGGATAAAAGGAACAGCCGACCAAACGTCATCCTGTCAACATCCGCTTTCCAAAAGGCTAGTTCGGGACATTTAAGAGGTACAAACGTGTTACAACCGAATTAAAACATCTATACACGTGGATTAACGTGGTAATAAACCATGGGTACTCGTTCTGGTGCGTGCTAGCGCACTCGTGATTTAACTCATACTCACACGAACTCGTACCCATGGTTCATTACAGCGTTAATACACATGTTTTATTTTTTAAACAACCTCTATGCTCCCCACGTATGTTACTGAGCAAATACATTGCGAATCTTTGATGCCATTTACACTTGTTACTAAAAGCAGTACTACATGTAAAATAAAATTAGTCGCATATATTTAATAATAACAATCAGGAATCGTTTAAAGCACACTTTCAAGATAAGTGCATTGTTATTACCATGTCATAGTCACTAGGTTACACAAGTTACTCACTCTTATTGGCATCGTGTATACGCAACGAGTTCTAACAACTAGATTAACAACAAATAGTGATCAGAGTAAATCAAACAATGTGACTGTAGCACCGTAGATCTGAGATGACATTGCTTTGTCTACCTGTCCATCATTGACAACAAGACAGATAAGATTTCATATCAAAGATCACACAGTTTCCCTTTTTTTAACACAACACACACATTAAATATAACTTAACACGTGATGTTGCTATTTAACAGAAAAACAATATAATGATAATCAGAGCGCATATTAATTAATCAAAAGTATATAACAAACGTAGTATTCAACATTCATACCTCTGGTACATCTTGACTACTATATAAAAGTCTACTGTATGAAAAGTAACTCTGACAACAATTTAACAAGAATCTGTGTTATTGAAAACAATTTATCAACCACACTGGTGTAACGTTTTACATAAAACATCCTTTCAAATATATCGGACACTTTTCAACCATGTATTCAGCCCAAGCCGATATAAACACATGTCTTTGATTCAAGCAAATAACTCACACAAGTGTCAGTCGACAATAGGTATTGAAATGAAACTCAACACAATACAAAATAGCTCACGCCATTGTCGTATTAGCTTCTTTATATTTAAGCCATTTTTACAACACGGTTGGGTAAAAAAAGTATAGTGTTAGACACACTTAATACAGCTAACACAAGAATGCCTGTACCTCATACTGGTCTGGACATAACATATAGGAACACTCTTGAGAGACCTATACATGCATGCAATTTTGCAACCAAAACACGACAAATATATATACAAACATTGACATTAACTTCCTGATTCTGTTCTAGTATTTAGTATGCTAAGAATCAGGAGTCTGTCAATGAACAAAATGCCCATTACACACATGATGTTTTTCTTCTGTCATAAGATTCAGCTAAATCATAACTGAACACAGGATAGAAAAAACAAAACAAATATTAGTAGACACATACACCAAGCATCGGTGAATTTTCTAAATACTAGAAATATGACACCGTTACAACTAGATGTATATATTGTAACAGCAATGGGATACAATAAACTAAAAACTGGTATAAAGTAACAAAGAACACCAATCAAAATCAAAAACACAATCCGTAGAATACATTCAAACATTTACTCAAACTTATAAAGATTTCAACTCACAACACATAGATAACTATGTGTGTTACCCATGTACTCAGTCATACAATAAATCCAAAGCTAAGTTAGATTGTTACAACGCGCATCATACGACACATGTGACAGCCTTTTGATTCGTAAAACAATATTATTGGTGTTTTTAGTCATTGTTATAAATGGTTTTTACTTCAGACCTTTGATATTTAGCATTTGCTGGTAAATGAAATAATTTGTTGATGAAATTAAACAATAACTGTTTTATAATCCATAGATTCGGTATAATATAACAAATAAAATATGTATTTTCCGGCAATATGCCCTCAAAGTCATGTTTATTTGTTGAATATCATTCCAACATTTATACAAACAAACAAAAGTATATTAGTTTCTACACTGATATGCCATTCTAAGCTCAACACTGGTATACTTAGTACAAATAATACATAGTAGGTTACAAATGGTCCACTTGAACGTCTTGGCTAGAGAACACATGTCTGCTCTGTTCTGCAGTTTTCAGACATTTCAGCCAATTCACTGCTATATGTCTGGATGAGGTCTTCATGACGAACCATTTGTTTGATGTCTTCAATAAAATACTGTTCATTCCTGGTAAAAGAAAGAGGGAAACTGTTAGACACATACGTACATATTTCCTACAATACACACGTGCTACGAGTAAAATCCAATACACATATGACATACTTCAAAAGCAAAATTTGAATCTAAACGTACATGTCATTGAATTATGAACTACTTAAGATGTGCATTGAAAGTATATTGGTACGTGTATTGTTGTTCTTAGAATGCGTGCTATATATGTTGTTTCAATAATTTGACCAATGCCAGTTAACGAATTTATACTGTATAAACTTTAAGTTGAAACAAGAACACATGAGTGGTTCTAAACAGTGTATAAACTTACCATTCAGTTTCTTCACCATCACTTGAGACACAGAGTCCAGCTGTAGAGACCTCTTCTTTCCGTCAGGTTTAGAACTCCATTGTAGTACCAGCTCTCCACTGCTCTTTAAAGACGTATCCAGTGAAAGTGTAACAAACACGTTGTGGTCCCAACCTTGTGACGTCTCCTTCATAAACCAGTCTGTTCAAACAAAACAAAAACAAATAATTAATTGTATTTCATTTGAAATAAGTTCTTCACATAACCCTTACATTTTAGATTTGTATCGAATCTACATGTAATGTCACACTCGTTATACAGTTGCGAAGGTGATCAGCTACTGTCGTAGTCTACAGCGTCAGTATGAGTTTAGTATGTAACTATGTTAAATAAATTTATGTATATTTCAGACATAGTATATAATATCACGATATAGTATGATATGGAAAGAAAAGATTTCTAATTTTATAATAAATTACACATACCTGATCTGAGCAAGAGCAGTCCTTGTCCAGCTCCCATACCACTTTCTCCACTAAAAGAGCGGCGTATCTTCTCTACCATTGGTGCATATGCTTCTACAGTTTCAACCGACAGATCGTAGTTATCCAAACTGGAAGAAGACATATTTTTCACTATCTCACCGGAAGGTTTTAGTGGTCTTTCAACGTCCGGAAGAGCGACATTTCCTTCGAGAATATCGGTTACAGGCGTATCCAACATGTCCACGAAGGCTGTCATGAGCTGCATTATTTGCATCGGTACGTTCATGGCTTCTCCGTGTGGCACACACTGTATGTTATAACCATACTCTAGAGCTACTTTGTTCTGTTGTAAGTCATACAGTACGTACAACGTTGTTTCGTACACGTATCTTGTGTGAAATACGTTTGACAACTTGATAGTGACACGTTTGTGTTTGAACGTTTGATTCATATTTGCCATATTGTCCATAACAAGTCGATGACGTCCAATTTGTTTTCTAAGTTCGTCGGACTGCATTTCATCTTCAGATAATTTGTATGGAAAACCGCCTTGTCGTGTCATATGATGTAATCGATCTGAGTTTCTCTTCATATACTCCCCGACGGTTCCCATGTTTTTTAAATCTCCAATCACAGGTATGGCATTAATGCAGCGAGTCACAAATGATCTAAGCTGAGGCACATGCCCTCTCATGTCTACGTTTGTCACCAATGGGATAAGGTCTAACTTCGTCTTTTGATGCAGCAAAACCATGTATGTGGAGACAATAAAGTTGAAGAGAGACATACCACCTTTCTGTATATAGTTCATCATCTTCTCTACCAAGGGAGATGGGACGTCTTCCTTTATCTGATACCAGTTATTTGGATCAAGTTCTTCTTCTATGTCATTGCCAAATGTGAATGGTTTGATGTCTTGGTTGAGCTGGAGTCTCCAGTATTGTCTCATCTCGGACATTCTTGGTGTCAGGGCAGATCGTACGGCTTCTGCAGGGACAACATTCGTGTCTTTTGATGGTAGTTCCTCGTTGAGGATGTATGGTTTCATGTAGGAACCGATATCCCTGAACAACATGGCTACTCCAGACAGATCTGAGATGACAGAATGAATGTACATCCTCATTCTTGTTTTCTCCTTTTTGCAAGCGATTTTAAATCTCACAGGAAGATCTTTTGTAAGGTCAAAGAATATTTTATCCCTGTCGTCCGTGGTGTCATCGTTACAAATACTATCGAAAGCAACCAATTCCATATCTACTTCTACATCTTCAGCTGGCAGTAGTACTGATTCATATATCTGATCTTCTTTGTTCAATTTGTATATCGTTCTTAGCTCAGGATTCATTTTTAGCAAATGATTGAGAATAACTCTCCAGTCCTTCACCTTAAGCTTCAAACCCGTTACTTCATAATCAGCTTGTCTCATGAAATTCTTGCTGTGTGGATTCTTCAAAAAATCACCAAGAAGACTCTTCTGCATAAATGTGACACTTCCTTTAATGAATTCCAGCTGTTTTGTTATGTCCTCTCTCACCGGTTCAATAGAATTATCGTCAGAAGAACCATTGTGGATATTTTCCAGTATGTAATTGGTTAGCGATCCAATGCTTGTAGAGTCTGACAATAGGGTGACTACGGGAATTCTCACCTGTATCGTTTCAAATATCGAGTTTGTGAAGCTCATCGCTTCCATGGAGTCTATACCGAGGGTAACAAACTTGCTTTCCTCGTTTAGGCTACTCTCTTCCGCTACAAATGTGTCCATGATCATGTTCTTTAGCAACTCCACAATCATGGTTCTCTGTCCTTCTCCGTCAAGTTTGCTAAATTCAGTGAAATCAAAGTGGTACTTAGAATCCAACTTTTTAAATCCATTATTCTTTGAACCATATTTGTCCAGCAAACTGATGAATTTATATGGGTACATTTTAACAGTTGGATGGAACTCCAGTCTACCCCAGTCAAATATCCCAAATGTTACTTGTGCTGGATTTGTCATGACCGCTCTGACGAAACAAGCACGGACATCATCGGCACTAAGGTAGAAAAATCCTTGACTACGGAAGTTCTGCTCCAGCTCCTTGTTTTCTGTCGCCATACCAAGAGAAAGTGTACTCCAATTGATACTTTGTCCACATAGACCGAGACTACGTCGGTAATGTGCAAACGAATCCTGAAAAGAGTTCCCTGCAGCGTAGTTGCACTGGCCTGGATTACCAAGGATTGATACAATTGACGAATGCATCACAAAGAAATCCAAAGGCATATCCATTGTGGCATTATGCAGATTCCAGGTCCCAAGTATCTTTGGCATCAGTGGCTTCTCTGCGTCTTCTGGGGTCATGTTGCTTAATATCATATCACATACAACACCGCCACCATGGAAAACACCTCTTATCTTTGCATCGCCAATCTGTGTCTCAAGATCAGTTAAAGCTTTACTCAGAAGATTGAGGTCTGTAATATCAGCCTGAACTGGAATAATTCTGCACGCAAACCGGTTCTGAATATTCTTGATTTCCATCTGTTTTTCTTCTGAAGGTGGTCTCCTAGACAGTGTGGCTATATATCCTGCTCCCAGTTCTGCAATTACCTGCAATAACTCCCACCCTAAACCTGTGAGGCCACCAACGAGAATGTAACAACCATTGGGACGAAACACTTCTGTTCGGAAAACCCTTAGAGGAATGTGATTGTCTGAATGCTTTCCTTCGTACACAGACAGAACTGGAAACGGTAATGTCAACAATCCCTGGTCGTTGTCGTCGTCATCCCAGGGTTGTATCTGAGATAACGCATTTTTGGTATTGTTATCCAGAGTTTTAATCCAACTCTGAACTTTTGGGACCTTTTCTACTAGTTCCGATTGGGAAAATAAGCGCTCTGTATTCAAAACAGTTACCGCGAGATCTTTGTTATTATGTTGAACCCATCGCTGCATATATCTTGGGAAGTATTCCTCTAAACTTACTATCTTCTGAATGTCGGGGTACTTTTTCTTCAAATGTTGTATATGGTTGTTGGTAAGTCTCGTCAATATTACCACCGTGTGAGCATCGTCTTCATATGTGTCTTCTGGTTCTCCCCTAAGAGACTCAACGGTGTCTGTAGTAACAACCGTCTTTTTGTTTCTAGAGAACAAAGCTATCAACAGTTGAATACTAGGACTAGTTCTATCATCTGTTATCACACGTACACTCGGTGAAAGTTTGCAAACCTCCACAATGTTGAACAATATTACACCAACAGTTACTAAACCAGGCGTGTAAGACGGCATTGTGGAAATGTCGAACGTACATTTTGATGGCACAGAAACTATTGTTGAAACATCCACTGGGAAGCAAAACCCTATTTTAACGGCTTGTCCACCAACTTTCGGACCCTTCCTGCTTTTGTCACATGACCAACCGACACCTTCCACACAAACAACGTCAAATCCATTGTCATCTACCTCTGGCCATATTGTTTTTTCTGCATCACTAGCTACAGTTGATGTCGGGTAGAGTTGTGAATCATGAAGACATATTGAATTGAGTCTAATTTGGCATGAACTTGCAGCGTCATTCTTTTTCAATTGTTTCTTGAATCGGAAATGTGGATCAGTGACGACAGCTGGATTTGTCGATTTGAGTGTGAGGTTTTCAGTTGGTTCACAATCTATCTCTCGTTGATTTGGTTCTATGTCCTGGTCGGGAGCTTCATTCATTTCACTGTGATAAATTACCCCACCATCAATGATGTATTCATTATGATTGGCAAAACCATCTTTTGTGACATTTAGCAATGCTTTGGCGTTTTCTGGTGTCAGTGCCATGTCTACAATTCTGAGATCGTTGTAAGCAGTTTCTCCCATAGCTGATCTGACCATGCCCCACAATTCTCCACCACATATATTTGAAGCACACTTGTGAATGGCTGGGGCAGATTTCACATCCTCAGTTATAACGAACACTGGCAATATGAAGTTGTTCTCCCTCAATACTTTGATGAGTAATGCCAGAGACAAGAAAGTGTTTTTGGCATTTGAATACACTTCACTGTTCTTCGTCGTTTGAACATGTTGGCAGTTGGCGAATATAATGGCTTTCATGTTTGACATCTGCTCAAATGCAAGTCTAAACATTGTTTCGGTATCTGGAAGACTTTCAGTAAGCTCATGGAACACCAGGTTATCAGTGTCTATGGTTTGACAACATTTAATGAATCTCTGTGATCCAAATACAATTCTCTTACCAGTCATATCAGTGGAGTCTTCTTCCTCCTCAGGTATGTCGACTTGATTCCACTGCATACCGTACATAATGCTTTGATTTGGGGCATCTGAAATTCGAATGGTCTTTGTATAGAAGTTCTGAATTTCAGCTATCACGTTGCCTTCAGGTGATAACAGTAAAGAGTTGTAATGGTTACCAACAGGCGTTGCTTTTACCATTTGTGAATAACCGAACATTGACCCCTGTGGTGGCCTGTTAATAACTATTGACCCTAAGCCCTTTGGAAGAGTGGGACCCTCAGCACCAATTGTACTGAGAATAGCGAATGTTTGGAACATAGCATCAATGACAGACGGATGAAGATGTGTATTTTTTGTTTCCGCTTTAACAGAGTCTGGTAGAAGAAACTCTACTAAGCATTCTGTGTCTGATGACCATGATTGTTCTATCAAGCTCAGCGTTTGTCCATAATTGAAGTCTATTCTATCCAAACATTCATAACTGTCTTCTTTGGATCTATATGTGAAACATCGGGATCTGATAGGTGCGAGGTCGACCTGTGGTCTTTCTGATTCCTGTCTGTGAGTGATACCACCCTTACATAGTGTTCTTCCACTTTCACTGTTGACAAAATACAAATGTCCATCAATCTCACTGTCCTCCTTCACCTCTATAAATAGGTTGTATGATTTATCCTCAGCAGGTGTAAACGGATTCACAAATTCTGTAGATACTGATAATTCAAACGCATTGTTGCTGGTTTTCCTTTCTCCAACATCTAAAGCAGCTTCAACGTAAGTAGCCCCGGGAACCAGGAGTGAATTAAGGAAGTAATGGTCAAACACAAATGGAGTTGTGTCCTTGTCAATCTGAATTTTAAACTCAGCTACATCACCACCATTGTTTCTGACATACATATGGGTGTCTGAATTCCGTGTAATTCCTTTCAACATCTGTTGTGCCGTCTCTGGAACGTACAGAAACTTTGTTTTGTTAAAACCGTATCTAGGAATCGGCAAAACGTTCCCTTCGTATGGAATGACGGCTCGCATATTGACGTCTGTACCCATCTCGTAAAGCGTGCTTAATGATGCATATATACTTTCAACTTCCTTCTTTGCATTCATCGACGGTACACATATTCCTTTAACTTGATCACCCATAATGTTTGCCAAATGAGCTCGTAAAACCTGCCTTGGTCCAATTTCAACATATACATTGGTACAGTCAGGTCTAGACGAAGCGAATATTGCGTCTTTAAATTTGACAGGCCTGCGAATATTTTCTGCCCAGTATTTGCCAGTCTGGAAGTCATCGTCTTGTGCAAGTTCTCCCGTCACTGTTGAGATATGGTCAATGAGTCTCGTTCCTTTCTCGATATGGCTGAGCTGATCTTCAATAATGTTCATGCATGGTTCAACGTGGTGGCTGTGATAGGCACATTGTACAGACAATGGTCTGATCATTATGTCTTCATTGTTGTTAGTGTTGTTCTGCTCTAGATCTGCTTTTATTTTGTCCATAATGTCTGCATCACCAGAAAGGGTTCCAGAAGACGGACTGTTGTAAACAGCAACAGTAACTTTATTGTCAAAACTCTCACAAATAGCTTCAGTCTTTTCTATAGGGTATTTTCCAACTACCATCATCTTACCTCCGGTCATCTCTGCGAGAATTTTCGACCTGTAGTATATCACATCGACAGCATCTTTCAAAGGCAACGCTCCTGAAACATACGCAGCAGCAACCTCACCGACAGACTGACCAACAATGGCATCAGGAATTATTCCCCAGCTTTGCCAGACACTTGCAAGAGCCACCTGCGTACAAAATATGGCTACATGATTTAGGAACGGGTCTGAGTAGTCAGTATCCTCACTGAACTTGTCGGCTATTTTCCATCCAGCTAAAATCGACAGATGATGGTCTATTGCGTTTATTGTATGTTTGAACACAGAATCCCGATCCATCATTTCCCTACACATGCCCTGCCACGTGGTACCGACACCACAGAACACGAAAATGATCCTTCGCTTGGCATTTGACTCAAGCTTGTCTATATTCCTAATTTTAAGTTGTATCTGGTCTTTAATTTCCTTTGTTGATTTGCCAAACACAAGTGTTTTTGCTGGATGATGGTCTCTGTGGAAAGCTGAAGTGAATGAAATGTCACGAACATCATGCTCTTGAGTAATCTCTGTAGCCGCAATCTCAAGCGTGTTTTTCAATGCCACTTTATCGACACCAGAGAAGCAAACAACTTTCGGTATCTCTTCATCTACCTCACTATGTTGAACATAGTCGCCATGAAAGTCCCCTGGTTTCTGAACAATAATAGCATGACTGTTTGAGCCACCGAATCCGAAAGAGTTGACACAGCAAAGTCTAACACCATCTTCATTCTCTGGCCAGTCCACCACGTCCAGTGCTACATCTAGACCATATTCATCCAGCTTTATCTTCTTATTCAAGTTTGATTTATCCTTCTTAAGATGAAGACTAGGAACAACTTGTCCATTTTTCATCATCAAAAGAACTTTGATTAGCGCAGCTACTCCTGCAGCAGATTCAGTGTGTCCGATGTTTGTTTTTACCGAACCAATCAATATTCTGTCTGTAGGGTCAACGATGTACTTGTTATCATCTGTCATTGATTCTTCATCTGCTTTCTCAGTTTCTGAACTTGATTTTTCGCTTTCAGATATACCACTTTCTGAGCCAATCTTATCCATGTCGTTATCTGATTCTGACAAGCTCTTTGGTGGCTCTTTCCCCTCTAGCTCAGACTTTTCGACTTCACTTTCTACATCTGAGCCAGAAGAATTTCGCTTTGAGTCTGATTTGTCTGTCATGGAATCAATTCCGGAACTGTCTCTTTCTGATATTTTGTTATTCAGGGATCTATCGTATGTGTAAGAGCCAGTTTGTCTAAAGGAGGTAATAAAGCTACCCAGAGCATTGGCTTCGGTAGGGTCTCCGATTGGGGTTCCTGTCCCTGTAAAATGAAATACGCCACGTTAAGCAAATTAAAGCTTAACAAGGAAATATACTGAAGTTAACAGAGCCAAAAAATCAACATACACATATCACCTTTAGTTATATCATTGCACTAATTATATTGATAATGATAGATATAAAGAAATCATAATCCCATGAAGTATAGAGCTACCCGTGTTACATAAAGTCCAGATTTTTTTAAATACATCACACTCTAAATAGGGCTTGTCGTGTTTGTTTCATTTATTTCTATCTACCACGTTATCAAGCAGATTGAACGATCACGTGATTCGAAATTCGTTCAAGTATCCATATAAGTAACGCTATATTTTAACAACATGTTTTGTAACGCCGTATTTATCAATCGAAACCAGAATATTTCTACACTGAATGTCCGAATACGAATTGTTTGTTTTTAACATTTTGACGGTAAACGAATGATAAAGGCTAAATCCAATGTTGTAACTAATTTAGTTTATGTCGGCATCAATCCATACCATGCGACTTAAGCAAATCTGAGTTCTACAAACTGTGTTTAAACAGGTCAGATACATTAAGGAATTCTCACATACCGTGACATTCTATGTATTGCAACTTAGTAGGATCGATTTCGTATTGTTTGTAAATCTTTTTCAACAGTTCTTCTTGCTGGTCACCAGAGGGCGCTGTTATAGGTTGCATAACCCGACCATCTTGGTTACTTCCTGTTTTAATGATGCCCCATATCTTATTGCCGTCTGCTAGAGCCTAGAGGGATGAACAGGAAAATACAAATCATGTCAGAAATCGAAAACCATTCAAATTAGAATTCACGGACATCACTATTAATAGTTTAATGCATTACAACCTACATTGAACGAAAGATGGCTAAAATAAAGACAACACAGGCAAGCTTGTACGTAATCCCGTGATGGTTTTGTTAATATGTTAACTACTGTATACATGTTTGTTAAGTATATTGAAGGCGTTCGTTCGAATACTATGTCTGTACTAGCAAGAGCAATATCTAAGAGCTACCAATAACGAACTAAAGTTGCCGTAATTATCTGTAATTTACATAGTTTGTGCATACTGATGCTTAAGAATGGCCGCACATGTCTTAATGAAATTTCAGGAATATGAGTGTTTTTTGGAATCCGAACTACACAGAATAAATGTTTTCGCCAAAGGTAAACCAAAATTAAACTACAGTAAAGTTCCGCTATTAACACCACTTGATATTAAGACCGGTCCACTATTAACACCACTTATTTTTGTCTCCAATCATCTTATTTCGTTGTATTTGTTTCTTGCTATTAAGACCAACTCGCTTTATACTAAGACCGCGTTTTGTTGGTCCTCATGGTTATCTTATTTGTGGAAAGTTACTGTATCTCAGAAATGTCATACTCGTCCTACATGACATAAGGAGAGTCTCTATACTGTGTCCTGGTTTCGCTTAACACATGTGAGTAGATACCTCCCTCCCACTG
>ENA-OREC01000567-OREC01000567.1-marine-metagenome-genome-assembly--contig:-NODE-567-length-15181-cov-13.688493_pt1 | contig 15181 bp, 9 predicted proteins | sample MGYA00248626_ERZ508543 | MGnify/ENA primary metagenome ERZ508543 (study PRJEB26211, sample SAMN05518279) | marine metagenome | isolation source: Puget Sound, Washington, USA | host: Bankia setacea... | reverse complement strand
ATAACTTTCAAACTCTCACCCCGTTGATTTGATGACACCAATTATATTTAGGGGCTGTGTTTGTTCATGTATAATCTCCTAACTCCACTGGCACGTGTCCGTTTGTCAAAACATTACGCAACTAAAACAACAACTATGTACAGATCATTGCGTATCCAGGGGAACGGGATCTAACCAATATAATTAGGCCAAACACGGAAATAATCGACTTTAGATTATCGAAAATTAACGAAAATAGCCGATTTTAGATACATTGACAGAAACCCCCGATACTAACGTGAGTGGAATCTCCAGATACATAACGTGTGTGCGCTAAGGATGCTGGGTAAAATATTATTCATTATCGTTTTACTGATATCAGGGAGTTGCCAATCCATGGTTTATAAGTCTGTGATTGTATGTATAATGCAGGCCTAAAAAAATCCACTTGCGGTGGGGCGAGTGGATTTTCATCATGCTCGTCCGACAAGGCAAGTGATATTTTCAGTCTTAATAGATATTAACTATTCTGAACAAAAGTTTGCCAAAGAAACCTTCAAACACTTGCCTTCAGATTCCTATAATTCTTCGCACTAATCTGTGTATAGTGTTTAGATAAGGGAAATACACACAGTCTAATCCGAAATTGATATTACATTCAGGCTTATCAGCAATCAAACAATAAACAGAGTCTGCAAAGTCTGGTGGTCAGTGTCTATGTAATTTATGGGTCCATTGCTGTGCCTAAATGGCCCGTGGCATCTAGCAAATTACTTGATAATTTCACAAGACATCGTTCATTTAACTGTAACAGCATTCGTAATGTTGAGAGGTTTTCTAGGAGTAAAATGGTTATGTGTGATAGGGACAGCATTCCATACCTAAGCGTGAAGTGGGGAGTAAAGTCGATACACTACAAATAAAACATTAACACTTCCAAAGATAACATGGAGAGCCTAGTTGCTTGATCACAGATGCTGGAGTTGTTGACTGAGATCAGCATAGAGAAAAGATTTTACAACTGTTATATCATTGATCACACTATTATAAGATTCTTATGAAGATGATGGACCTAGTATCAAATACCACTAAATACAAGATGCAGACAACACAGATGCAGATGCATTTCTCCCTTATTTGTCAGTCGGGAGAACACATTATCATACAAATATGCAGGGCAACTAGGTTGTGTATAATGTAAATACAGTATCATAATTATTATTATCTAATAACATTTTTTTACTTTAAGACATAAATCAAATTTTCAGATTTCAATAGCTTTCCTTTAAACTTTATATGTGCCTCACATCGTCTACAATATTGGTTTACATTCTTTTACTGTTCAAATCGTCTTAAAGGTGATACTGTTACAAGTTGCAATGGCTACATACCCAACATTATTGTGATTTACCATTCATTACTTCTGCATTCTAGAACATTAATTCTAAAATCTATAACAGTCCATGCGAAACCTCGTCAGTCGCAGGTCAATGTCAGGCAAAAATTGTATGCGACTGGTACAAACTTTGGGTTTACCTGTCACAATGACAGGTAACATTTGCTCTATATTCAATGGTGTGACAGGTGAAAAATAGGCATGACAGGTAAAAATTTAGAAATTATCAGTCAGATGTCCTATGGAATGAAAATAGTTTTCGCATAGACTGCTATAACATGCATTATTACATAGTGAGTGACAAAAAGTTTTAACAATGAATGCCACAGTCTCTGAAGCACATCATTGTAACTGCCAAAAATATTCTGATTCATGAGTTGATGATGACATAGAAAGAAATTTACATTTTCTAAACTGTGTTCTTTAAGTTCCACCCGCGTACGTATTTCTTTAATCCTCTCCATGTTGTTGTTGTTTACAAAATAATGACACACCAATCAACTGTCAGCGTCATAAACACAACAGATATGTATTTTTGTTTCAACAAAATTCTTGTCCTCGAGTTCACGTGTTGTTGTGATCCGAAAACTCCCAAGGGTTTCCGAATGAAAATAATGATGCACATATTTCGTAGATAATGAAAAGTCAACATATGCCATCCGATTGCTATATAATACGAACTTTATAAGATACTACACTTGTTGCTGCCAATCGTCTCCGAGAGTGTGTATTTCATGTTAGCATAATAAATTATTTTAAATGCGTTAATGCTACTGATTTGTGCATCACGTTGAACAAGTTTGTTTGGAAATGGCCGACGGAAGTGACCCTTTATGAAATTCTAAGATAATTTTCACGATTTTGACACTTCTCTTGGAGAGGATATATACTGCACAATGGGAAAAGAACTGGGACCACTGGAGAAGGTTACAAAGGATGCAGACTTACTGAGAAAACAGGTGCACTGTTTCAAAATAAATAGCTGTTATAATGTTTAACAAGTTCGTTCTTGCACCTGAATCTGACAGTGCTTTGTTATGAGTATAAGTTAGCCCCGAACCATGCATCAAGATATTCTATGATTTTGACGGAAGTCCAAGCAAAAAATAAAACATGTTTAACATATGACCACTTAGACAATGCTACATGTGTGATAGCATTTAGTATTGTTCACCACCAGCTGAACATCATTTGTGCCGCTACGTTTATTTAAAGACTTATTTGAAACTAAGTATGCTCTGCTGTGACTGTCTGATATATTTTATCAATGTTAAAATGATGGTTTACCAAACTGTGCTGATTTAACAAACTGTGCATGTAGCGCACACATTCTCATAAAATAATGAAGATCTGGCATTTTGTTTAAAAACAACCCTGTCTAATTAATGAAATATTCTTCACTTTTACGTTATTAATATTATTCTATCCATCTATCTTCCAATAATGTCAAACCCCTGCTGGGGACCTAGACATATGCGCTTCAAGCTGCAGGAATATTAGTAAAGCTAAAAATAAAGAAGGGGGGGGGGGGGTTGTGACCAATATACAACAACTAAAAATAAAATAAGTGAGAATACAGGTTAGGTGTAAAAGTGTGGTGATTTTCTATAGTGAGATGTGGTCAATCTTGCAGACTGCTTGGTTGAACTGCTCCAAGGTGGAGCAGGCCACAGTTTCGAGGGGGAAGTTGTTCCTGTGAAATAGAGCTCTTGGAAAGAATGAAAATTTATAGTTAATAAACAGATTGCAAAACAAGTTCAATGGTTAAACAAAAAAATGAAATCTTACACATGAAGTACTGCTAAACACTTATTAACTAGTATTAAGATAAAAGTTATCAAATACATGGTGCAGCATGGCTGCCCAGTGTGAAATTGATGATACTGTGTATTTATGCATTGGAGTACTCCAACAGGATAGTTACAGTGCTGTTCATTGGTTTTATGAAAAAAGGGTGATGACATTAATTATATTTTCATTTCAGGTTGACAAGATTGTTAAAGAGAGTATAAAAAATGCGAATAACAAAAAACTGAAAGACAAAGAAATCAAATTGAAAGCTAATTTTAGAAGGTAAGTTATAAAATAGTGCTGTTGTTTTTTACAAGTAACTAGAAAAAATCTTGATGGTGATGATTTACTTTTAAAAATAATATCTGTATTATACTTGTTATATGTGCCATACGAGAATACGCTACTAAGTTCTAAAGCAGACTTTGTACAAACCTCGACAGGTCACTGTTGCGTTCTTTCAACATGTCAAAAGTATTTAACAACCATAGTTCAGGGCTTTCAATTGACCCGAGCTCCCGGGTTTTGATGTATGTAAATCTTAAATGACCCGTAATTGACGCATCATAAATTTGCAGTAAGCGTCAACTTTGACCGGGGGAATTTCGGTAGAAACGTCAATCAATGAATTATGTCATCCAATTTCGCTGCCATATATTGCAAGCCAATCAGCGACTCCCTTTTAACAATATCTGATCCAGCGAAGTAATCGTTTGACTCTTCACTCTTGAAGGCGGAGCTACTACAACGATCGCGGTATTGCAAAATGCAAACTGTGAAATCCATACGCCCTGTGTATCTGTGTATTTCTTAAGCCTAGTTTGACAATCTTCCCTGGGGCGGTGTTTACAATATACAATGCTTACATTATCGGGGATCATGTGTAATTAAAAGACGATTGAGCAACTTTTGTTTACAGAATAAAATTGCCGCGTCACATGGAAAACGTGATAATGATGATTAGCAATGCCGGTGATGTCAATTTTAAATTAGCACAAAAAGAAAACAAAAACTTCACAACCTGTAAAGAACATATCAATCATATTTTAAATGATTCATAGAAGTTTTTATGCAAGTTTATGAATAATCTTACACGCAGATCTACTTCCCTTACAGTACAGTAACTTCTGCTTGTCAAGGGAGTATGCTAGCTTGTATTTGGACAGTTACTATTTTTACTCAAAAATACTGAAATAATGTTTGTTTAATGTAATACTACTTTTAAAATACATTATACAGGAGAAATATTTTCAAAAATACTAAATATAAATAGTAATAACTTTCACCGATGCTTTTAAATCAATCAGTTTATGGGAATAAGACTTGTCTACATATATGACGGATGAAAAACATGATAGTTTAGATCCACTATGAAAAAACAAATGTCCTTTTGTGTGAAGATACTTCTATAGCTGATCAGTATTTGTCACTATCGATAGTCTTTGGAACAAAATGACCGCTGTTGTATCAGTGTGCTAAAACCCCAGACCAAACCAACTATGCTTTGCTTATTATGGGGCTTCATTCGGGTCTTATTAATGTTAATGTTTAATCAAATCTTTTCCATCTATGCAATGTAACTCTAGCTGGATCAAATTAATATGTTTGTCATGTTTTCTTGTGTGCGGGAACTGAATGATGTGCAAGCAATCTTTCTAATTGATGACACTACATGATAAACTAACATGCCATTTGAAAATAACCCACATATTTGTCATTTACAGCTGCTATGAACTGAAGCCACAGGTGACCACTTTAATTCAAAGAGCTGAAGAGTTGACAGAGGTAAACACATTTATTCAGAATTGGTGAAAGAAATAGACATGGGTTAAGCTGTTTTAAGATACTGATCAATCACTCTTTACTATCTATTTAATCAAAACAATGTGAACAAAATCACTATTGCTGTATAGATTTTAATTTAATTGGTGATTTTTTAAGCCAACACATTATTACCCGCAGTGTACAGTCTTTTATTTTAGACTATATTGTAGACGGTTATTGATGTCATGTTAGTTTTTTCATACAATAAAATATGTTTTTGTTAACTGCAGGAAGATGAGGAAAAGAAGCAGCAAAAGAACTTCGAGACTAAGAAAAAGAAAGAAGTTGATAGAATCACAGTTTGGCAGGTAGGTGCAGTTTTGATAACTGTTGATTCAACTCACAGTTACAAACATATAACATTAACTGCTGTCATAATTCACGAGCATATCTGCAGTGACAAATGTGTGTAGTATTGGAAAAATATCAATGGGTTGGTATTGAACTTTGTTAAGTACAGTGCTGTCTGGCTGGCGCAGTTTTAACGCACTCGCCTCTCATCGCTGCGACCCGGGTTCGATACCTGCCGTCGGCATGTGAGGTGGTCACCAAGTCAGACAGGTAGGTTTCCTCCAGGTACTCCGGTTTCCTCCCACACGAAGACCATCCGAACGCAAACATCGGTGCCAGCTAGTATGATTAATATAAGTTGTATAACTTGTTTCGTAATCGTTGTAAAATAAATGAAGTTTAAACTTTTTTAAGTACATGGTTTGTGTTCGAAACTAAATAATTTGATTTGAGTTTTTTAGTGTTTTTTTTCTTTCATCTTCCTATTTTATTAAATCAAAATAACCGACACTTAAAATGGCCTGCTGTACCTGATTTCGAGTAGGGACCCTCTATGGCTGGTTTGACTGTACATATTTATATTTGTGAATGTGAAACCAAATTAACTTCTTGGACTTGTATTTTATAGACTCAGCTGGATGATGCAATGACCAAACTTCTACCTGAGGAGGAGAAAAAGGAGTATGAAAAGTGAGTGCTATACAGTGTATTATAAACTTGTCGTTGATTTCATTGCATGTATAATTTATATTCATAGCAGTTTTGTTTTCATGTGGTTGATTTGTTAAAAAGTTGAGAATAGGATTAGAAAGAACAGCATGCTAGTGTAGAGTTGTGTTAATACACTATCATCTACCACTTAAGTTTCATAACATGTATATGGCACTTCAAGAAGTCACTCATTTAGTCATTGAATGTGTTTTTTCAAATAGAGTTATTTATACAAGTTTTAAAATGAAGTTGAGTTTGTCCAGCATTTGAATAACCAATAATCTCAACATTTATCGTGAATTGTAGAGAACTGAGAAAGGAGCTAGGACATGACGATGAAGAGGAAGAGGATGATGAGGACGTTGAAGGAGCTGAAAGTACTATGGCAGAAACAGCAAAGACAGAAGATGGGGATGAGGAAGAAGATGATGATGAGGATGATGAAGAAGAGGATGATGAAGAAGAGGATGATGATGATGATGAAGATGTAGTGGCTCCTGATGAAACTTTGAAGACACCATCAAAAGGTAACCATTGGTGTCAGTATGAAAAACTATTGGGAATGGGTGGTGGGTATTAAACTATTGGGAATTAGTGAAAAATTGTCATATATCACTTTGATTGACTTACATTGTATTATTGTTAGCCTGTCTGATGGCACTTTCCAGTAAGGATGTTCTAGAGTTAATATTTCTGTTTGTAACCAAATAAAATTAATGTGTTTAGATGTTGCTTAAAACTGATTTTCAATGTATTTATGGCCACTTGGGTTTATCATGTAACAGACAAAGCAGCAAAAAGTAAGAAGGGAAAGGAAGAGGATGAAGAAGAAGTGGAGGAAGAGATAGATGAAGAAGAAGGGAGTGAAGAAGAAGTTGAAGAAGAAGAAGAAACAGAAGATGAAGAAGAAGCCATAGTGCCTAAATCGGAACCTAAAACGTACACAAATTTAAGGATTTTATGTTTATTTTTCAACTACTATGATTAGGTTTTACAACTTTGAAATATACTTGCAACTCTGACAATATGTGTGGCAATAGATGACATGTGTAACAAGAGAATCAGTAATCTGCATGTGTCATTTGTTTCTACAGACACTTGTACTGTATACTTGAATTAGAAGCACTCCTAGTATCTGATTTCTGAAAGTTTGTAAAAATGTAGGTCTAGTTTTTGAAAAAGAAACTAGTTAGGGTTTAAGATACTGATGTTATGATCTTACATGAACTACAATGAGTGTTTTTGAAATAAGATAAAAGGAGAGCGATCAATATGTCTGATTCCTTTAAAGAACTATGTGAATATGCAGTTATATTAATTTTCTGCGCAATATGGTTTCATAGGAAGGCTGTGCCAAAGAAGAAAGTGCATGACGATGAAGAGGAAGAGGAAAGTGAAGAAGAAGAGGAGGATGATGATGAGGAGGAGGATGAGAGTGAAGATGAAGATGAGGAAGAAGAAGATGAAGGACAGACTACTATGGAAATGACCACTACTGTAAGAGTTAGCTCCCTTCATGGATGATTTTGGACTGGAATTAATTAAGCTAGCTCCATGTTGAAAAGAAGAACATAAATTTGTATAAAATGTCACATTTTTTTTGTAAATACAGATTATTTAGAGACATGATCAGATGAGTAATACTTGGTGGTTTTGGTCAATAATTATACCAACCAAAATTGTGTATGTAAAATGTTTGTTGAGCTTGTTATGTACATGTATGTTTTCTCTTGTTGTAGGGTCGATTATTTGAGGCATTGTACGACTTTTCCAGTGGAGAGAAAGGAGATTTAGCCTTCAAAAAAGGAGAAGTACTGACCATCATAGAAACACAGTAGGTTCCAAATAGTTCTTTTATACAATGTTTATATTGCTGATTTTGTGAGAAACAGATAAGGTACATGGGTAATGTCTGTGCCCAAATTCGTGTTATAGAATTCCACAGGTTTATTTTATAGACTTAATGCTTTTGAATAAGTGCTAGTTTTCTAGTTTCCCCTTGGTTCTGTAATGTTTCTAAGGGATTTTTTGGTAAATGCTGATGCAGGATTACTCTTAGGAAGTAATATTAAATAAGTTCAAACCTATTTGATTTGAAAGCTTTATGGAGATAATTGTCCCTAGTGCACAGCAGCCTTTTCTTGTTAAATCATACCCATACAACAGTGAGAAGTCCAAATATACGGTTGTAAATACGGACAAAATGCTGGAGATACAGACAAACTGCAGGACATATGGACACAACGTTGGAAATTCTGACAAAACGCTGGAAATATGGATATAACGTTGGAAATACTGCCAACTTTTTGTAAATATTCAAAACCTTGGAAATAATGCCAAAACACTGGAAATACTGATAACATGTTGGAAATACTGACAAAACATTGGAAATATTGACAAAACGTTCACATATTGTAACATAATTTTGCACAAAAGTTGAACAGTTGTCGTTGTATGGCAACTGTTAATATTTTTCAACATTGAACCTCTCTCATTACAGTGAAGAAAGGTATACATATGTTTGTGGCTTGTACATTTGTTCACAGATCACTCACGCAGATTGTGTGTAGATACATAAAGATTTGATTATACTCAGTTTCTAGTGTGTAAAAAAATTCTTTGGATTACTCTATGCAGTAAAACCCCTCTATACTGCACTCCTATGGGACCAAGCAAAAACCCTGGTTTAGAGGGGATTTCCTGTTTAAGGTTGACATTGTTTAGAGGTTGTTGTTTGTTTTAAAACCTTACAAGTGAAATTAATCAAGGAATAGTAGATAGTAACTAACTATAACAAATGAGTTAGAAATAAAAACATTGTCTAAAATAGGGTTGGAATAATGAAAACGTAGTCAGAATTAGGAGGGAAACGTTGAAAATCTGTAGAACATTTCATGTATATTCAAGGTTTAGGTCTGCTTTAATACAGATGTCTTAAGTCATAGATCAGTGCTGGTAAACAGTGCCTGAGGTTAAAGGAGAGTAAATATTTATTGTTGAATGACACGTCCATGACATTTTTTGGGTGGCTCGTCCCATAGATTCAAGCGCAATGCCTCTCAAACTTCATCCACAGTTTTCAAGTCAGCTAAAAGAAAGTTGCTACACATAATCCCTATGAAGATTTGCATGACATACCTTCCATGAGGCCCTGCCCAGGTCTTCTAGAGATATGCACCTTTTACAAAATTTCTTTATATTCATTTTACTTTTACACTTTCAAAGTCATTCTTATTTTTTGCCTTATTTCCTGTTACAATGTGGGGATACGGGGTATATTTGTTACATACAGTTATAGCTTTAGTTTAGAACTGGTCTGCAATAATACTTTAAAACAGACAAGGACAGTGGCATGCATGTTTTCACCTAAACGTGTGTATTGTTGTCTGGCTTTTCAACTTCTGTGTTTCGTTACTAATAGTGTATTTCAAAACCTTCCTCTGTGACAGGGATCATTTCCATTTCATCTTATATTGGGTGACCATGCTTATAAAGTCAATGTTACCGTAATTACATGCTCAAGGGTTTATGCAATTCCTCACGATCAATTGTGCATCTTGTCTAATTTTCACTGGTATAAATAAATGTATGATTATTACCAATAGTGTCATACATGTATTGTCTAATTGATTGCATGTTTTTCTTCTAATTCAATACTATGGCAGTGGGTTATTGTGGATGTTGTTTGTTTGTTACAGGGACGACGGCTGGTGGGAGGCAGAGAATAAGAAGGGAGAGAAAGGGAATGTGCCGTCAACATATCTCAAGGTACAAGTTGCAAGTGAAAGTAATCAATGATTTTAATGTAAATTGTATGGCCTCAGGGTTATGACAGCCTGTATATGAAGAAGTTCTTGGTGCAAGCTGCATACTGAATCAGAACTTAAACCAAAGCAACCGTATGACTTACTCTGGAGTATCTCGTTTTTTGTTTTATCTCTCTTTTCATGAAATTATACTTTCATTTTCTATAAATGCAACACTGGTTCACTTCTTTTTAAATGCAAATAACTTTAGATGTCACATTTTAATATTAATGCAAGTTTGAGTCTATAAACTTTAATTCTATATGATTGTCAGATTTAATAAAAATGTTTAGATTTTATTCAAGTGTGCATAAGTTAAGGTTTTTCCGTAAGAAGTCGAGTAAAACAGCACCCAGGTTATTTCATGTATCTATACTGGTATTGGCATAAGTCAGCCACCGTTTGAAATAGAATGATTGGATGATTAGTAAGCCACTTGTGTTGATGTGATGTTGAACCTACCGAAGCTGGATGATAAACTACAATACTTGCACTGTACATATAACAACTCTGTGCATATCCATATAGATGTTCAACAAGTATAAGGACCTACAAAAGGATGATGAAGATGATGAAGAAGACGAGGAAGAAGACGAGGAAGAAGAGGCTGAGGAAGATGAAGGTGTGGGTTTGTCCTTTTAGAAACTGAAGTTGATTTTAACACCACTACATGTACAGTGAAAGTCCACAATTAGGACCAACCTCGGACCAACACAAATTTAATAGGGAATAGATCTTAATAGCGAAACAAAAGTACAATTAAATGAGATAATAATGGGTGGTATTAAACACAGTGCGGTCTTATTATCTAGTGGTTTTAACTGCAGGAACTTACTATCTCAACACTATCCTATCAAAATGTCACGATAGCTGTCTGTTACACATATTTAATTGCTCATTAAAATTGATGCGATACTACACCTAAACATTTTAAAACTATTGTTTATGAAGGGGAAACATCATACCATTTATATACATGCAGACAGACAGTTTCGAGATTTTGTGTAGGTATAACTGTTTGTCGCAAGGTATATTTTCTTTAGTTTGATTACCCATTTATATTGATTTCTGCAGAAGAAGAAGGCGAAGAAGGTGAAGAGGAAGAAGGAAAGCCCAAAAAGAAAATGAAACGACAAAGAAGGTAACACTGCATTGCTTGATGGTGTACACCTTATATTTGAAAAGTGTTTTGGTCTGTAAATGTTGATTAAAAAGAAACTTTTGGCCATTCACTGAACTCAATACTTGCCAAGAGCATTAAATTTAGGATTATCTGAGACTTGGCTAAAGTTTAAAGTTACTTAGGACCTGAAATATGTACCCTGACTCATACAGAATGCATTTTACAACATGTTCTAATCTTCGATCATGAATCTCTCAGGCACAATAATTTAAACATCTTTTTTTTAACATATGTTTGGGATTACATTTTTCTTTTACAGAAACAAATGTGTGTTGCATGAAAAATTATTGTTTAATGTGTTAGTGCTATAGTATTTGAATATTTTGTAATGCTTTTGTTTATTGCTTTAAACAATGTTTGGATATATGAGTACGTCAAGACAATATTGCAATCAATCATCGTACACACACTTACCTTGAAGCATTACCTTTTTCCATATACCTAGAAGTAAACTTTTTGAGTGTAAAGTCAAGAGTAAAAAAGTCTGATTAGTTGCATTTGACAGATTATTTGAATTTCTAATCTGAAGACATTTAAACTTATAACTGTTGACAGACAATTTGTTCAAGCATACTGACAGTAGTCTAATTTCTCGCTAGTGGTGTTATTAAAAACCAGTTATAATTTTTGGCCACAACTTCAAACTAAGAATGTCTGTTTGATGTTTATGTTGTTTTAATTCTGTATATATAGAGAGAGTAAAGAAAAGAAGGTAACACTAAAAGAACCGCCGTCATCATCAACTAGACACACTCAAGCCTCTATGTTTGTCTACACATTCTACATGTTTCTCGTTGTTTCACAGTTTTGAATTACTTGGTTCTGTTGACTGATTTTAGCATTCTGTTCTGTTCTGTTTTTGTGCATTTTCAACATTTCCTTTTTGGTTTGGAGAAGTTGACACTGAACTGTGCTTTTTGGCTGGTTGGGTCTGCAAATACATTTATGATAGAATGCAATAGATTTCTGAAAATTAAGTCCCACAGCTAAGTTTGATACATAAATAAAATCACCGTACATAATAATAAAGATAATTTAATTATAACAGTTTTTTAAAAGAAGGTAACTCTAAAGTTTAGTATTACCAGAAGAAAATGCAATGATCAACTTACTTGATATAAGGCCTTCAGTTACAGTTTGTTCTTGACACTCCTGTAATGTAACCTAGAAGTACCATATTTTGAAACTGTGAATCACTAACATCTCTGTCTCTGTCTCTCACTGTGGTCTGGATAATAAGTGTACATATGAAGAGTTAAACGCACAACTATTGTAAGTGTATGAATAACAGAAGGAAGGTACAATAGTTTGGTGTTAAACCTTTCATATTGCAGATTGTGAAGTGTAGTTTGGTGTGTAATGTCACTGCGTATTATATATAGAATGAAAACTAACTAATCTATTTGATAGTCTACCCCCAGTAACCCAAGCTGAATGTTTCAAACAAAGTGAAAAGATCCTTTAAGTGAGAACAAACTGCAATAGATGGATTTGTTGATTTGGCAAATACTCTCCTCCATAACCCAAAGACTTCACAAAACAATTGACTTATATTTTCAAATGCAACTTTTTTCTTTGGCTTGACTTATTTTGCATGTTTCAGTTCATCTAGTCCAATAGTCTATATTCTCCCTCATTTTATGGCTTTTCTCATATTCATTATAAGCATGAAATAGTCAAAGAAGCCTGGTTAATTAAATTCTTTGTTTATACACTCCCCCCTCCCCTGTTTTTATTTCATTTTACTCTGTATGGTCTTCATCTCTATCAGTAGCAGAGGCCTGACTGCCATCCCCATTTCATTGTGTGTGCTTTAAAATAAGTAGTCATCTGTTTTCTGCCTCTTTAAAGCTTGTAAAATCATTTTTTAGTTTTTATTATGTTATCACATTTTTATGACAGCATCATTAAATCAGCTATAATCCATCCCTGTAACTGTGCCGCACTAACTACTCTCTCACCTGCCACATCGTATCATGTACATTGTGTATCGCTTACCATAGTAACCAGCATTAACAAGAGCAGATAACTGTGAGTTCAATTGATGGCTTGTGATTGTCTTCCCTTGAATAAGTTGAGTGTTTTCTTGTTTTTACTTAACAACAGTGGTAAAGAGCTCTGGAAGAATGTGCAGAAAGCTGTCCATGAGGTAATCTTATCTTAGTTTTAGCGCTAAGCCTTAACTCAGACAGGGTAGTGCTAGTTACATATTGTGTTGGCTTCATATGTTCTGCTTTGAATGTTTAAATGTGCTTAACGTAAACTGTTATCGTAAATATAATTTTAATCATAATAAAGTTATAATTTGGAATAACCCATGCATGGTTAGAATAGTGCTGAATTGTAGGCAGTTAATATGTGCTGTTGCTTCTCACAATTTGTTTTAAAAGTAATACTAAACAAAAGGTTTTCTTAGAGAGTAAGGTTTGAAGAAAATATCTGACTAAATTAACTGTTACAGGCAGACTTAATATTGTAAATTGGTAAATGTTTGCATTATCAAAATTTGGTAAAAGTGACAGTATTTAGCTCCTTGAAAAATTGTTGAGTAAGCTAGCCTTTCATTACATTACATTAACCTTTGCATTGCATTAGATAGACATAACATAGTTCAATGTGCAATGAATTCTACTCTCGAATACTGGCTGAAATTATATAAACTCACAAATATAGCACAATTTACAGTCCTGGTAGATTCTTGGTTTATTTTTGGATACTTTATAATATGACATAGATATAATATAGGTGTAATATTTTTCAGATGTCGAAGGTAAAACTTCCTGGTGAATCAGAACTCATGGTTTTCCCAACCTTGTGCAAGTTTTACACACTTTGATATGTTTCCTTTCTTGCCACGTCCAATTGTTATGACAATACCGGTATTACAATTGCAAAATAAAATCTATTTCTGTCAGAGGCACATTTTATAAGTTACATGTATGTCCCTGTATTTAGGTATGATCTAACAGGTACTGTCTAACACTCATATGAATTAAGTTTTTGGTAGTCTAAATTCTTTTTTCTAAAATCAGTCAATATATCAGGTGTTAAATGAGTTAGATATACTATTTACTGAGTTATATTAAACAGGCCCTGATTTGAGTAAGAGAGATCAATCAATACTGGTAAAATTACATGTACAAAAAGATCACATTGCAGCTACCTTGATTTAAAATTGCTCATTTCAAATATTAAGTTTATTTAACATCGGGTAGATTGAGAAAAACAAAAAGCAGTCTTTACTAGAATTCCATGGCATGTCCACACTTTGTCACCATGGCAGCATTACACTGGGTGTCTTCATTCCTTCAGACCTTATTTCCCAAAATGCATCATAGCAAAACATTTTCTTAACCAATTTTATCTTTAGTTAATTCTTCTTGACGCTATGGTGTCATGACTTCTTTTAACTTCTTAACAATAGTAACTAATTAAGGTGTCTAAGTTATCTTTTTCTTGTAAAGTCATTGATAGTAAAAGACACAAACTACATTCTAAAATTGTTCAAGTTTGTGGCTGCTTTTGCTCTTGTTAGCTTAAAATGAGGGTTGATTAGTCTTTGTTACATTTGAGAGAAAATAACAATAGCTTAAAACTAAACAACTTCCTGTTAATTTGGGATATTGTGATACTTGTTTATGTCCTTTTAACCTTGCATCTTTGCTGGATGTGGAGGTTTGTGTTGTAGTAGAAGTTACATACTAATTCTGTTGTGGTAGACCTATTTCATCAACCCTTGCTCTATTTCATTCATCCTCTACAAACAGTCAAACAGGTCCCCAAGATCATGTTTTGGTCAATGACTTCCTTAACTTAATAGCATAAAGAAGCGTATGAATACAGGCTGCTTTGTGTAAATGTGATCTTGGCACATGTTGACTGTGTTTGCATTATATCCTATTGCTGTGAGAATCGTGTTGAACAATTAAAGACTGTTTCCAAGGTGTAAAAGGTTTACTTCATGTAGTTCAGTTCTATTAACCTTGTTTTAAATATTTCAACACGTATAGTCTCTTGATATAGCTAGTGTTTGTTGCTGCATGTATGTTGGTTTGGCTATTTTAAACATCATGTACATGTATAGCCCATCATTTTCTTTAACATCATTTATTCTAATGTCGATCATATTGATGGATTTTTTTACTAAATGTGTAATCCACAATAGATAAAGTTATTATTATAACCAGTATTGTTGTTGTT